>Ga0307991_1000309_pt1 | contig 36226 bp, 36 predicted proteins | sample EllFjometagen131_FD_203146 | JGI IMG/M metagenome (GOLD analysis project Ga0307991, IMG submission 203146) | Marine microbial communities from Ellis Fjord, Antarctic Ocean - #131 | ecosystem: Environmental > Aquatic > Marine > Unclassified | place: Southern Ocean | collected 2014-10-08 | reverse complement strand
ATAGCAATGCTTATTACTGCTGGTGTTGTATTCTTTGTTGGTAAATCTATTCCTACTTTTGATCCAAATAAAGAAATTTCAGAAGAAGAATTTATAAATGATCCAATTAATACAAATTTATAATAAATATATTTATATAATAATTTAATAAATCAATACATACCAAAAAAGCTGGATATAATATCCAGCTTTTTTTTAATCTTATTTTCTTTTTTCTCAGCATATTTATTTTAAATAGTATAAAAATCAAAATTAAGTTCTTTTAAAAACCTAATTTATTACATCCAATAAATATCAGACTACTTTTATTACTCTCACTATTAGATTACTTTGTTTCTTTTTTTATAAAGAACAAAGAATAAGATTAATATTTAACTACTTAATACCATTTATTAAATATCATACTTTTTTAATACATCTAACCATTTTGATTCTCGTCCAAATCTTGTAGCATTTTCATAAGTTGAATCTATATTTTCATTAAAATTAAAATATATTGATAACCCACTTGTTCCTTTTTCTATTGATATTTCATTTATAGAATAATGTCCATCTTGATAATCTAAATATACTCTATATTCATTTTCAAAAAAGTTTATAAACTCATTTATTTCTGAAATCAATTCAACTGAAATTGTTTTACCTTTTATTTCATTTAACAAATCAATTATATCTACATATTCTGTTATTATATTATAATTATCATTTTCATAGTTATAGTATAATATATTATTTTTATCTAATGCAAGTATCTCCAAATTTAATATTTTTTCTGAAATCAAATCAAATTTATTAAATAATTCTTGAACTTTACTTTGATCAACTACTGTATAGACTAAAGCTTCTATATAAGTTTCATCATAATATTGTCTTCCCCCTAATTGATAACTTTTCAAATTTTCTTCTTGAATTTTTATTGCAATATTTTTTACTGTTGTTGTTTCTAAATTATTATTTATACTTTCTAATATCCCTGTATAATCACCACCTTGCCCAGGTGTTAATTCTGGTGAAAAAGCTAAATAATCTGCAACATCTTTTAATTGATACGATACTTCGATACCTCCCATTAAACAAGCGTCCATATATATTATATCAAATTTAGGAATATCACTATCTTTTATTGCACTTTCAAATTCCCACAAATCTAATGAATCTCCATAACTGCTATCATCTGAAGCTATTGCTTTACTTGGATTATTCTTATTTCCATATTTATCATCATACCATCCATTTCCATGATTCCATACATCTAAAACATATCTTTTTGCAGGGTAATTTTCTTTTACATAATTTATAGCTTTTTTGAGATTTTCTGGATCTCCTGTATTAAATTCATTTAAAGTTTGAACTTTTTTGACTTCATATCCATCTTTCACAAATATTCCTGGATCTTCTACGTTTGTAAAATCTCCATATATTACTACATTTATATTCTCACCATTAATATTAGCTTTTTTGATTTCCTCAATATCCCGATTAGCCATTTCATTCAAATTATTATCAGCTGCTAGATATATCAAAAAAGTTAATTCTTTACTTGAATCTTCTTCTGTCACTACTTTTATATCTTTCTTTATAGTTACTATATTTTTCCCATCATTCAATTCTATTTTCAATTCTACATCTGTACCTGCTATTGTTTCTTTTTGATATACATATTCTGTTCCTTCTTTTTCCCAATCTTCTGATAATATTATTTCTACTACATCACCTTCTGCATCTTTTGTTTCCAAAGTGATTTTTAGAGGTTCTCCTTCCACTACTTCTAATGATGAATTTCCATTTGCTAATATTGAATTTAATTCTGGTTTTTCATTTTCTTTCGTTTTTTCATTTAAACATCCAAAAAAGTTGATTAATATTAATATTAAAAATAAAGATTTTTTTATTTTTCTCATTTTTATCCCTCCATATTTTTCATATAATAAATAGTAGCTAAAGTTGTACTATCTACTTTTATATGCCCGCCTATCACTTTTTTGATAAATTTATCTATATCCATTTTTACAATTTCTATTTCCTCATCTTCATCTAATTTTTGACCAACTTCTGTAATTTCTTCTGCTATAAATACTGAAACTGAATGTGCATCCCAAGCTGGACTTGGATACACTTTAAATAAAAATTTTATTTTTCCTGCTTTTAATCCTATTTCTTCTTCCAATTCTCTAATTGCAGCAGTTTTTGCATCTTCTCCTTCATCTATTGCTCCACCAGGCAATTCATATGTCACTCCATTTATTCCAAATCTATGTTGATGTGCCAAATATATTTCATTCTTTTCATTTTTAACTAATACATTTACTCCATCATTTGCTTTTACTATTTCTGGCTTAAATTTTACCCCCTTTATATTTACTTCTTTATCTTTATATAATTTTATTATTTTTCCACTGTATACTTCTTCTCTCAATTTTACCCCCTTTATATTATAAAAGCAGTGATTTAACTCACTGCTTTTACTTTTATTATCGACATATTATATTTTCACTTTAATATTATCGCACAATCTAGTATCAACTAGACTCATAAAAATTTCTTTTCTCAGTTCTCTTTTTCTTTTTTCTGTACATTTATTTTACCTTGCAATGCTATCTTCTTAGCTTCTTGATAAAAACTTTTATATTTATCCTTACTCATTTTATATTTAGCTCCACTTAAAATTCCATTTGCTGCACTAAGTAAATCAAATAAACCTAAATATGTCCAATCCCATAAACAAGAATCAAAATTATAAGAAATCATCATATTATTTATACATTTTCTAATCCCATCACATTTTTCTTTATTAATTCCATTTTCTTTTAGTTTTTCATAACAATAAATTTCTGTTCTCTTTGTAAATTCAGTATCAAGAAAACATTCAAGAATGTAGCTCCAAAGATCCTCTCTTTTAACAATTTCAATATTATTCTTAATAAATATTGATTTTAATTCTTTTTTTATTTTTTCATTCACAAATATCAATTCATTTTTATTTGTTCTAATTGCAGGTGGAATGAAATTTTCAATATACTCACTTATTTGATTAAAATACAATTTCCCCTTTGGATAAACCGACGTAAAAGGCAAATCATATGAAAGGTATTCAATATATTCATTTTTTATAATAATTTTTTCCATTTTTCACCACTTTTTCAACAAATTTTATTTATATTTACCACAAAATATCAGTAAATAACTGCTGTTTCAGAATTATAAATTTTCATAAAAAATTTAACCCTTTATAACAATAAGTTCGTCTTTAAAACTTTTATTCAATACTTCGCAACCATCTTTTTTGACAACCACATCATCTTCTATTCTAACTCCACCAAAACCTTCTATATATATTCCGGGTTCTATAGTTATTAACATATTTTCTTCTAAAATAATATCCCCTTTTGTTGAAACAGTAGGTGCTTCATGTATTTCCAATCCTATTCCATGTCCCAAACCGTGACCAAAATTTTCTCCATAGCCTTTTTCAGTTATATAATCTCTCGCTATTTTATCCAAATCACTTGCTTTCATTCCAGCTTTTACTTTACTTATTGCTAATTTTTGAGCTTCTAAAACTGTATAATAAATTTCTTTATGCTTAGCAGTTGGCTCGTCTCCATAAAAAACTGTTCTTGTCATATCTGATACATATCCATTATTATAACAACCAAAATCCATTTTTACAAATTCATTTTTCCCTATTTTCTTTTCACTTGCTACGCCATGAGGCATTGCTGATCTGTAACCAGAAGCTACTATTGTTTCAAATGATTTATCCGAAGCTCCATTTTTTCTCATTACATATTCTAATTCTGCTGCAACTTCATTTTCTTTTATTCCTTCTTTTATTTTTGATTGTATTTCAGTAAAAGCAATATCTGATATTCTAATTGCACTTTTTATTTTTTCTATCTCTTCTTCACTCTTTACCATTCTTAATTTTATTAATTCATCTTCTAAATTTATAAATTCTACATTTTCAATTCTTTTTTTCAAACTATTTAAATATTCAATAGTTACATCCTTATCTTCTATTCCCAATTTTTTAATTTTATCTTTTTTAATATACTCACTTACACCATCCAAAGCATTTCTTTCTACTTTTACTACTTCAAATCCATTAGGAACTACTTGAGTATTCGCTTGTTGTACATATCTAAAATCTGTAAAAAAATATCTATTTTTTGCCGTTGCTAAAGCAATTCCAGTCGTTCCTGTAAAACCTGTAAAATATCTCAAATTATATTTATTTGTTATTAGTACTCCATCCACTTTTTTGTTTTCCATTACATTTTTTAATTTCATAATTCCCTCCAGTTTAATTTACTCTTCTTTTGTTAATCATATATTAACACATTTCAACTTTATTATCAAAAAAGATTTTTAATAAAAAAAAATTAGGTTTCCCTAATTTTTCCATTATTCATATAATATTTCCACTTTCAAAATTAACTTTCATACTCATTCCAAACAATAGTTTTTCTACAAAACTTAATCTCGGATCTATTTCCCCTTTTTCAAATCTTGAAATTGCTTGTTGCTTAACCTTGAGTTTTTCAGCAAAATCTGTTTGAGAAATATTATTCTTTTTTCTATAATTAATCAATTCTTCAATCAACTTATATTTAGTCTTTAAAAGCTCATACTCTTTTAATAATTCTTCATCATTTTCAAATACTTCATCAAAAAAGTCATTCATTTTCATTTTTTTCCTCCTTCAAAAGCACCTCGATTCTTTTATCCAAAACTTTAAAATATTCTATAGGAATTTGGACTCTTTATAACAATTTCTTGTATATTATATCCCTTTTTTCTTCGTATTGGTTTTATATTTAACGCTTAATAATTTCCTTTAGCTAGCTGGTCTAATTTATGCTTAATTTCAACAAGCAGTTTTTTATCCTTAACCTTGAGTTTAAGTAATTCTTTTTGAACCTGTTTCGTAAATTCTATTTCCACCATATTTATATCTCCTTACCTTCTTCAATTAATTATACAACAAGTTTGTTGTATTTGTCATTTTTTTTATATATTTATTTTATCACTAAATCTTTTCTTATTTTTTTTACTCTTGCCATTCCACTTCTACTTAAATTACATTCTTTTCTTACTAATATTAAAGTTGCCTTATCTCTGTGATATCTTTTAAATGCAAAATTCAATTCTTCATCTTTAAATATAATTTGATTATTTAAATTAACTATATATTCAATTGATTCTACTTTAATTTTTTGAATTTCTTTAAATCTATCAACAATTATTGAAAAAGTATTTGGTTGTCTATGATCAATAACTAATTCGCTCCATTTAGATAATTTATTTGTTTCTTGACATTTCACTTCACCATTTATTGAATTGTTGTAGAAAAATTCTTTTTTTACAGAACGTAAATCTTCATATATTGAATTTCTACAAGCTATATTAAATAGTTCTTCTTTTCTAAATTGTTTATTATTAATAATCATTACATAAGAGATATATTGCCTAGTCTTATCACTATACATCACTTCAAAACATTTTGTTCCAAATTGAACTTTTGAAACTCTGATATTTTCTATGACTACAGAATCTATTTTTTTCTTGATTCCCCTTCTTGCAAAAAAAATTCCACTCTCTTCTTGAATTTTTATATCTGAACATTTATCATTTTTATCATTCTCTTCATCAATATTACTTTCTAAATTTTCAAAATTAGACAAATAATAATTATTACGACTATATTTCAGTAAACCTAGTAAATCATCAAAGTCATTCTCGTTTAAAAATTCTCCAAAATCATAAAAATTTAATATTTTTTTAAAATATAATAAAGCTTCTTTTTTGGTTTTATATTCTTTCTTACCTATTTTAATTAATTTTCTCATTTTAATTTTCTCCTATTATCGTTAATTTTTAAAAATCTATTCCTATTCTTCTTAATCCTTTGGTATAATAGCTTTTTTAATTGAACGAAATTTTTCAATTTTAATTTTTCTTTCCTTAATATCACCTACCTATTTTATTAAAATAATATAACCATTTTCATAAAGTAAGATTTTTAATCCTTTTTTGAATACCCCATATCCACACAATAGGTTTCTCTTTAGATAAAGAGAAACCGACAACAAGGGAGGAGTTGTGATTTTTTCCATTTTGTCATCAAACAGCCCCAAACTAAAAAAGTTTTCTTTTTTGAATACCCCAATCCTACTTTAGTTATCCCTTAAAAGAACTTGACCTTCCCAAAATTACTTCGCTATAGGTTTCTCCTTATCAGAGAGAAAACGACAACAAGGGATGAGGGCAGTTCTTGATTTTTTATACAACAATTGATTCCACATTTAATTATACTCTTTTTATTCAGTTTTTTCAAACTAATCTCAAAAAAAAAGTACAACCCTAAGGTTACACTTTTTTGAAAAGACTATTCGAATATAAATTCTCCCTGTCCTAATCTATTTTTTATTTCTTCAATTACTTTTTTCTCTTCTTCTATTCCATTTGCTACAAATGTTACTGAAAATCTAACATAATTTCCTGCATCATCCCAAGGTACAGTAGAAATCATTTTTTCTTTTATCATATATTGAGAAAATTCTTCTGCATTTACAAACTTTTCTCCTGATTTTGTTCCGATTGGAGCTTTTACATATAGATAAAAAGTTCCTTTTGGTTTTTTCACTTTAAATCCAGCTAATTTCAAGACATCTACCAATAAAGTATGTCTTCTTGAATATTTCTCAACTGTTTTTTCTGTTATTTCTGGATGTTCCAAACAATATATTCCAGCTTTTTGAATTGCTGCAAATTGCCCAGAATCATTATTATCTTTTACAGTAGCAAATCCTTTTACTACCAATTCATTTCCTGCTATAAAGGCAATTCTCCATCCAGTCATATTGTATGCCTTCGATAATGATTGAATAGCTACACCTACTTCTTTTGCTCCTTCTACAGTCAAAAAAGATAATGGTTTAGCTCCATCAAATACCAAAGCTGAATATGCTTCATCAGAAACTACAATAACGTTATTTTCTTTAGCGAATTTAATTACTTCCTTATAAAATTCCTCAGTTGCTGCTGCTCCTGTTGGATTATTTGGATAATTTATATATAATAATTTTGCTCTTTTCTTTTGATCATCTGTCAATTGAGTTAAATCTGGCAAAAAATCATTTTCTTCTAATAATGGTAATTCTACAACTTCTCCTCCCAATGATTGAGTCGTTGTTCCCAATACAGGATAACCTGGAGTGGTTATTATTGTTATATCTCCTGGATTGATAAATGCTAAAGGTAATAATGCTAATATTGGCTTACTTCCTATTCCGTGATTTATTTCAGTTTCTGGATTTAATTTAGGAGTATTATATACTTTCTCCATATATTTGCCCGCTGCTGCTTTAAATCCTGTTACTCCATTATCAGTATAACCTCTATTTTCCCACTTTTTTGCTTCTTTATATAATGTCTCTATAACTTCGGGTTCTGCCATCCAATCTGGCTCACCTACACCCATATCTATTAATTCTTTTTCTGGATTTGCTTTCATAGCCGCTCTTTTAGCTCTTTTTATTTTCTCAAATTTATAAATTTTTGTATCTTTTCCAAAATTACTTCCTCCGACTCTTTCCGCAAACATATCTTGAATATAATTTTCCATTTTATACTTCACTCCCTATTTTTATTCTAATTCTTTTTCCAATAATGTAACGACATTTTTAAAAACTTTTTTGTTTTCATCAGTTAATCCCATCAATGTTTTATGTGCTTCCAATATATGTTTAGTCTTAGATTCTTTATTTTCAAAATCCTTCATTTCTAATTCTTCTATACTTTCTTCTTTTATAGATTCACTTTCAATAAATTCCAATAATTTATTTACTCCAGTTGATTTAAAACTAGACTTTATCATATTAGATGTATTTAATACATATAATGTTCTTTTCCAATTTTTTTTGATTTTAATAGCAGTTTTAGCTATCAAACCTAACATTGTGCTATCCATATAATTACATTCTTCCAAATCAAAAATCACATCTTTCGCTTCTTCTTTTAATAATTTTTCTAATAATTCATCTATTGTTTTACTATTTCTCATAGTAGCATTTCCTATAAATTTTATAAAAAACTTACCCTCTATTTCTCCTGCAAGATATTTATTTTCTTTTATTTCTCCCATTTCAAATCCTCCTTATAATACCGCTTTATCGCACTTTGTTCGATAAATTCGTCTAAATATTCAGTGGGGGATAAAGAACCCCCTAACTGAATACAAGTCTCATTTATAGTATTATAACATATCATTCAATTACTTTTCAACTTCTTTTAATAATTTTTTTAATATCTCCTTATTATCTTCAGAAATTGAAACTAATGGTAATCTTACATCAGAATTTATTCTTCCTAACATTTCCATTGTTGCCTTCACTGGCACTGGATTTGATTCTATAAACATTGCATTATTTAAGTTAAACAATTTATTATGAATTTTTCTGGCTTCTGTTATATTTTCTTCTTCCATATATTTAATTAAATCACTTACTTCTTTTGCCATAAAATTAGCTGTTACTGATACTACTCCTTTTGCTCCTACTGCCATCATTGGCAATAATAGTGAATCATCTCCCGATATTACATCTATATCATCTCCACAAAGATTTACTATTCTTGATACTTGTTCTACACTTCCTGCGGCTTCTTTTATCCCTTTAACATTTTCTAATTTTGATAATATCTTTGTTGTTTCTGGTTCTATATTTGTTCCAGTTCTTCCCGGTACATTATATAACATTATTGGTATTCCTACTTTGTTTATTTCAGTAAAATGTGCTATTATTCCTCTTTGTCCCGGCTTATTATAATAAGGACAAATTGACAATATCGAATCTGCTCCTATTTCTTTAGCATATTTTGCAAATTCTACAGCTTCTCTTGTTGAATTTGAACCTGCTCCTGCTAATACATGTATTCTTCCTTTTGCTTCTTCTACTACTGTTTTTATAATTTTTTTATGTTCTGCTGGTGTTAATGTTGGTGATTCACCCGTAGTCCCACATGGAGAAATCCCTGCAGTTCCATTTTCAATATGATAATTAACTAATTCTCTTATTTTTTCTTCATCAACACTTCCATCTTTTTTGAATGGCGTTATTAATGCTACATATGATCCTTTAAAAAACATCTTAACCTCCTATTTTATTTACTTCAATCTTTCTGGTACGATATCATTTCTTAATATATCATCATAATTTTGTGGTTTTATTATCCAGTCTATTTTTCCATCTTTTACTAATGCTACTCCCGGAACAGGCAATCTATTATAGTTACTTGCCATTGTATAATTATATGCTCCTGTTGTAAATACTGCTAATATATCTCCTGATTCAGGATTATTCAATTCTACATCTTTCAATATTATATCTCCAGTTTCACAACATTTTCCTGCTACTGTAACTACTTCTTTTTTGACTTCATTCATTTTATTAGCCACTACTGCATCATATTTTGCTTGATATAATGCTGGTCTTATATTATCTCCCATTCCACCATTAATAGCTATATATTTTCTTATTCCCGGTACTTCTGTTATCGATCCTATTTTATAAACTGTTGTTCCTGCTTCACCTACAATTGATCTTCCCGGTTCTACCATGATTTTAGGCAATTCTAATCCTAGTTCCCCAAATTCTGATTTTACAGATTGAATCAATAATTTTACAAATTCTTTTATTGTCATTGGATCATCCGCTTCGGTATATACTACTCCAAGTCCTCCACCCAAATCAAATTCTTTTACAGTTATATTTTCATTTTTTAATTCTTTTGATAACTTAGCTATTATTTTTATTGATTCTTCATATCCTTTTGTATTAAATACTTGTGATCCTATATGCATATGAATTCCTTTAAAATTCATTTTTTCTTTTTCAGATACTAATTTTATAGCTTTTTTGGCAATATCTTCTTTTATTATAAATCCAAATTTTGAATCCTCATGTCCAGTAGTTATATAATGATGTGTGTCCGCATGAATTCCCGGTTTTATTCTTAACATTACATCTATAGTTTTATCTAATTCTTTTGTTATTTTATCTAATAAATCTATTTCATAAAAATTATCAATTACTATTCTTCCAATTCCATTTTCAATTGCCATTCTTATTTCTTGTTCTGATTTATTATTTCCATGCATAATTATTTTTTCCATTGGAAAATTTGCTTTTATAGCTGTATATAATTCTCCTCCAGAAACTACATCTAATCCAAGTCCTTCCTTTTCAGCTATTTTACACATAGCTAATGACATAAATGCTTTTGAGGCATAATGCACTCTACTATTTGGATAAAACTCTTCAAATGATTCCTTATATTCTTTCATATTCTTTCTTATTAATTCTTCATCCATAAGATATACTGGATATTCATTATTTTTAGCAAATTCAGCTATATCCAATCCACCAATTTCTAAATTTCCTTTTTCATTTATATTCATTGTTCCATGTAATTTTGCCATTTTCCACTCTCCTTATATATTATTATTTATTAATCTAATAAAATCTTATTTATATCAAAAAAAGATCAGTAAATAATTCTATTTACTAACCAGTTAATTTCAGTTATTAGTAAATAGCTCCTCATTAATAAAATAATTAATGACAGTTTTATGGATTTTATCCATAACCCCAGCATAAAATTTAAATCAAAATTTTACACTTCGGCAAATTTCCCTTTTATATAATTTCGTCAAGTGATTTTCTCTCCATTATATTAGTCTTAAAATTTGCGCCTCTATTCTTTCCTACAACATTGATACAATATTTAATTTTAATTTATTTTAACATATATATCTTTTATTGTCAAATTCACCTCTTCTATAAAAATGCTAAAAATCACATTAAAATCAGACATTTAATTGACTAATAAAAATATATATGATATATTTTAAATATTAATCAATTACTGTAGTTTTACAATAATTATAAAAATAAAATAGGAGGAAGCATGAGAATATTATTATATATTACATTAATACTAATAGGCAGTTTTGTCGGTTCTAAAAACTTATTCCCTGAAAAATTAAATAAAAAATTAAATTTTTTTCAAAATATTTGTTTGTTTTTTCTTTTGGGAGTTATGGGATATAAAATAGGTATATCAGATGAAATATTTTCAAATTTCAATAAAATAGGTATATCTGCATTAATTATTTCTTTTTTTTCAGTAGTTTTTAGCATTATCTTTGTCAAAATTTCATGCAAAAAAATAGTAACTACAAAAAAGGAGTCTGATGATTATGGTAATTAAAATTATACTTTCAATAATTATTGGTACTTTATTAGGATATAATTTTAGATTCGATTTTTTAATAGAAAACATTGACTATTTGATTGATCTTGGATTGTGTTTATTATTATTTTTTATTGGAATAGAAATTGGAAAAAACAAGCAAATATTTTTAGATTTAAAGAAATTTGGTTATCGACTTTTATTATTACCTTTAGCAATAGTTACTGGAACAATATTTGGAGGATTTATTTCAAGCTTTTTTGTAGATATGAATGTTTTTGAAACTACTGCAATAAGTGCAGGACTTGGATGGTATTCTCTTTCTGCTATAGAACTTTCTAAATATAGTGCTGTTTTAGGAAGTACAGCTTTTTTGTCTAATATTTTTCGAGAATTAATGGCAATTTTATTCATACCTTTTATAGCTAAATATATTGGTCATACAGAAACTATAGCTGTTGCTGGTGCTACTTCTATGGACACCTTATTACCATTAATAACTAAGAATACCAATTCTTCTACTGCGGTAATTTCTTTTTTTACTGGAGTTGTACTTAGCTTTCTTGTTCCTATATTAGTACCGTTTATTATAGGTTTAAGTTAAATATTATCTCAATCAAAAAAGACATTAAATAATTTCAAATTATTTAATGCCTTTTTGTTTATTTTTATAGTTATTTTTTTATATTATTTTCCATTCTCAATCTTAAATGTAATCTTTTATTTCTTCAATAAATTTATAAATAGTTGTTGCTGGATTACTTTCTGCTGGAGTTTTATTCAAATCTAATAATTTCTTAACATTTGAAATTGCCCTTGCCTGATCTCCATAAGTATTTAATATTATTGATATTATATCTTTTAAAATAAATATTTAATTTCTCAATATACCTCTCTCTAGTAATACCTACATTTAAAAATTCAAAATGAAGTAAAAACCAAAGCTCAACAGCTTCATTAGACCATCCTACTTTAAAATTATATCTTTCTGCTAAATTAATTGCATTATTAAATTGTTCTGCTAAAAAGGAATCTTTATCAAAAACACACCAACTATTTCCATATAGAATATTAGCTTTATTTCGAAATTTAATTTGAAAATTGCAAGTTTAATTGCAACATCAACTAAAAATTCTGTATTTCTACCAGTTCCTTCTACATTTACAAATTTTCTTATATCAATTTTATATTTAAATCTATTTTCTATAATTTTTTTTATCGTAATCGAATAAAAGAGTCATAAAATCACGTTTAGCTTGTATATTCTTTTTAATAAAAACATCTATCTTCCCTTTTTTTATAGGAGAATGGCTAACATTTGCAATTTCTCCAATAAATTGTGTAATATCATCATCATAATTATCCAAATAATTATCAAGATTCTCTACTATAGAATCTTCTTTATCTGCAAATATTTTGACTGTTTCTATAAATTCATATCCCAAACTTCTCTTTTTATCTTGTATTTTTTCAAGTATAACTCTTCCTTTTTCAATAGAAGGGTCTTTAGAAAAATCTATTAAAAAAGTGTCTACTGATTTAAAAAAATCAGAAATTAGAGTAAGATTCTCTTCTATTGCTATTTTTCTAAACCAAAATCCATAAATTTTTTCTTTATCATTCTCTTTTTTTTCAGTTAATTTTTGAATTGAAAAATATACAACCAAAAGAAGATTTAAAAATGATGATGATATTATTACTATATCTTTTGTAAGAGCTATTATATGAGGATTTGATTTTTGAAAAATATAACTTAAAATAGTAAGTATTGTTATAAGAATGATTGTTATAACAACAATTCCTAATACTATATTAAATTCTTTATTCTTCATTTTCTAGTACCTTAGCACTTTTCAAAACTCTTAATCCCTTAACAGCTCTATTTTTGGCATCTTCAATATTTTTTAAAATCCCCTTATTACTACATTCTATTTGATATTTTTTATCAAATCCTTCTATCGTTAATTTTCTAACACTTTTTCCAAATAAACCCAAAAAGAAAGATGTATTCACTGAAAAAATTTTATCTGTAATCATTACTTTTACTATTTCATCTTTTTTTAAATCTTCTTTATCTAACTTTAATTTTTTTCTAGCTTCTTTTCCTTCTGGTCTTCCTGAAATAACCATAGAAATAGAATTTTTTTTTAAAAAATCTTCTAAACTTATTGTTTTCATAACTCCTCCTTTTCTTTTCTAGTTAACATTTTATTATCAATATAGAATTTCATAGAAATTATAGTCCCTGGAAAATAATTTTTTAAATGCCTTACAAACTTTGAATCCGGTTGTTCATCAAGATCATTTTTTTCATTAAATGCTATTATATCTCCTGGCACGCCATTAAAGTCCATTTGCTTTATTGGATATTTTTTTTCATCAAATTTTATATATGTATTACCAGAAATCAAAGCCATCTTTGGTTTTTTTCCGTCTGAAGCATACCCTATCTCCTGAAAAGCATTAAGAAATTTTATAGTTCCCGTTCCTCTATCTGGATCTTCTTCTTCATCATAATCTTTACTCACTCCATCTTGCAAAGAGTATAATGTCCATAATGTCTCTTCCTTCCATTTTTCACCAAATAAACCTTTTTTATAATGTAATTCTGTTTTTCCTTTTAATTCTTCCTTTGTTATTTCTGATATAGAATCATGCAACAATCCTTCATATATTGTTTGTCCAAAATCAAATATTGTAATATAACACTCACCATATGAATCTTTTTTACAAGGAGAATAATGCCCTAAACAATACCATTGATAAAAATCATTTTCTTTTTTCACCTTTGAGTGTATTCTACAGTTGTCAATTACTTCTCCAATCATATTACTAAAAGATTGTCTTCCTTCTTCTGTAAATCCTAAATAATTTTCATTTAAGCATGATTCAAAATACATAATTATTTTATATGCCCCATCTGAAGATGAATATTCTTTATTATTCAAAATTAACACTCTATTGCTTCCTCCACCAAATAGTTTTAATGGTTTTGTTTTTTTTATTCTTTCTTCATACTTTCCTTTTTCTATAGGAAAATTCAAATGTGCTTTAATTCCACTTATTTCTATTATTTCTCTTACTTTATATGATGTTGGAGAATCCCACTCAGGAGTATAACCCTGAAAACAAATTTTTCTTTTTTCCTTTTTTAAATATTCATATATATTTAAAACTAAAATATCCATAAATGTAGAAGCCCCAATATCTAATTCTTCACACTTAGAATGATCAATAATTAACGTTTTGAATTTAAATCTATTAGAATATATATCCAAAAGCATTTCTTTCATGACTTTCAATGTTTTCTCAGGATTATCTATAAAAGAAAATATTTTTGGAATATTTACAGTTATATTTTTTTGCTTTGATTTTTAATTTTTTAACTTACTACTTGAATAAAAGTCATCTAAATTTAAAAATTTCGATTTTTCTATAAATTTTAATAACTCTCCTTTTTTTAAATTATCTTCCAATTTATCATTTATATTTTTACTTCTTATTTTTATTTTTTTATTTCTGCTTTTCCTTTTTTTTCTTCTCAATATTTTTTCTTCTTTATTTTTATATAAACTAACAATCCACGAATGTAATGATTTTATTTTTCTTCTCTTCTTTTTCATTTAAACTCTCCCTTAAATTACTCAATTATATTATAAAATTTATATTTATCACAAACTAGCAATTATATATATAATCGCTAGTTGAATTTATCAAACAAAGTTCAATAAAAAAAGAAATATTTCCCAATACATTTATTTCAAAAATTCTTCAAATTCATCTTTTTTGAATTTATATTTTTCATGACAGAAATTACAAGCTGTTTCAATTTCTTCTTGTTCAGTAAATACCTTTGTTATTTCTTCTTTTCCTAAACTTATAAGCCCTCTATAAAATTTATCTTTATTACAATTACAACTATACTTAACTTCTGTTTCTTGTAATATTTCTACTTTTTCTATTCCATCCATTAAATATTCTAATATTTGTTTTGGGGTTTTTCCTTCACTTAATAATTCTGTTACTGATTTTATTTCTTTTATTTTATTTTCCATCTTAACTATAAATTCTTCTGTTGCATTTGGCATTAATTGAATTATAAATCCACCAGCTTGCTTAATTTCTATTTCTTTTCCTACCAATACACCTGCTCCTACCACTGATGGTATTTGTTCTGATCTAGCAAAATAATCTGCAAAATCTTCTGCTATTTCTCCACTTACTAAATTACTTATTCCTACATATGGTTTTCCCATTCCCATATCTTTTATAACTTGTAAATTTCCTTTTCCAACTATTCCACCTACATCTAATTTTCCATCTTCTCTTAACTCTTTATCTGCATAAGGATTTTGCATATATCCTTTTATTTCTCCTTTTTTGTTTGCAGTTACTAACATTTGTTTTACAGGTCCTTCTGAAGTTATTTTCAATGAAATACTATCATCATCATTTTTCAAATCAATTCCCATCATCAAACCAATTGACAATAATCTTCCAAATCCTGCAATTGCTGTTGGACTACAATTATGTATTTCTTGTGCTTTTTGAATTACATCTTTTGAATCCACACAAATTAATCTTGCATTTTTTGATATTCCTCTTACTAATTTTCCCATTTATTTCTCCTTTTTTTCTTTTAATATGAATTTTTTTATCCCTAAACTTTAAATGGAACGAGCAACAAAATAACGCCTATAATCAATATCCAAATACTATTTTGAATAAAATATGGATATGCCATTAACGCTATCCCTGCTATTAAAAATTGAGTACAATCATTCTTTTTCCCATACATAAAATATCCAAATCCTATTGTACTTATAATAAAACTAATCAACATAGTCATTTTTTACTCCTCATAAATCCAATTTACTCATCTCTTTTGCTGACATAATCACCATTTGTAGTCTATTTTCTATATTAGCAAAACTTGTATCTGGATCATAATCAAGAGATAATATCTGTATATCTGGAAATTTTTTCTTTAACATTTTTGTCATTCCACGCCCAGTAATATGATTTGGCATACACCCAAAAGGCTGAACTATAATAAATGTTTTTACCCCTTTTTTGGCATATTCAATTATTTCTGCTGGAATTAACCACCCTTCTCCTACTGTATATACTTTATCAATAATATTTTCTATATTTTTAGCAAGTTCATGTATATTTTTCTTATATTCATAAAATCTAAATTTCTTTAATCTCTTATCCACTTTGTCAATTACTTTTTGATATATTTTATCTGAAATATCTGCCAATAAAAAATTTCTTATAGGTTTCTCTATTTGAGAATTTTTTACTCCCTCTTTTATTTTTATTGTATCTCTTCTAAAAAAATCAACAAATTCAGGAAAAATTGTTTCCATTCCATTTTCTTCTAAATATTTCTCAATATTTTCATTAGCTGTTGGATGATAATTTGTCAAAATTTCACCTATGACAAATGCTCTTGTTTTTCTCTTTCCATCTATTATTTCAATTTCATTAAATTCTTTAACAGCTTCTTCTAAAACTTTTATTGAATATTTATAGTTTTTTTTCATAACTTTTATTATTTCATCCACATATTTATTAAAAATTCTGTCTGTTTCCCCCTCCTCTTTTTCGTAGGGTCTTATCCTTCTTTTCATATATTCTAAACCATCAGTTACAATTAAACCATAAAGCATACCTATTTGAAACCATAATCCAAAGTCTATTCCCGGCTGTATTCCTTTAGTATCTTGACCTGTTGTTATAATCGATACATCTTTGTACCCAGCTTCATCAAGAGCTTTTCTTGCAAGTGTCAAATATTGTCCTGCACGACAATCATTGCAATTTTTTGCTAATCCAAAAGTCGTCTCTTTCGGATTACAATTCCCTTTTTCAAGTTCTGCTAACATTTCTCCAATATTTATTTGAGCTGGATAACAAATATCATTATGAACATATTTTTTCCCTAGTTCTTTTGCCATATCATCAGCTACAGGCAATGTTTTTATATTATATCCTTTTTTTGCAATTACAGCAGATACAACTTTACTAAAAGTCTCTGATAAAATAGGAACATAAATTGTCCTTTTTTTCTTATCCTCTTTTAAAAATTTCAAATTTTCAAATGGTGATTTTATCTCTTTTAATATAATATTTTTATTTTTTTGCTCTTCTCTTCTTGCTTTTATAGTTTCTATAAAAGAATTAATTCTTATATTCATCGGTCCTTTTACATCGCTTTCATCAACTTTTATAATCAAAGGTTGCTTATTAGAAATTTCACTCATTAATCTAATAACTTCATCAGTATTAATAGCCTCATGTCCACATCCAAAACTAACAACTTGAACTAACTCTAAAAATTTATTTTTAGCAACATATATAGCTCCAGAAAAAATCTCTGTATGAAATGGATTTACAATATCAGGTCCTACTTTACTTAAATCCATTTCATTTAAATTTGGTAAAGAATCTAATGTTAAAACTGGAATCCCTAAATTCACAAAAAATGAAGATATATTATGATTTACAAGTTCATCACAATGATAAGGTCTTGCAGCAATAACAACCCCAAATTTATTCTCTTTTTCCAAAGTCTTAAGAACTTTTGATCCCTCTTCTAACATCATACGTTTAAATAAATTTTCTGCTTTATCTCCTTCAACAATTGCATTTTTAATTATATCTTTATTTAATCCAAAATTCTCACTCATAAATTTTATTAATTGTTTATCTCTTAATACTATTGAGCTCCATCTAAACATTGGAGAATCAAAGATAACTCCAAATTGTTCTGGCTCATCATTCTCTTTTATTACAAGTGGATACCCTTGAATAACCGCACACATATTTACAGCTTCTTTATAATTTTCATTTTCTGACGGAATTTCCATCATCATTGGCATAAATATTCTATCTACTTTTTTTTCTATTAAATTTTTAATATGACCATGTACTATTTTAGCTGGAAAACAGATGGTATCAGACGGAATATTTTTCAATCCCTCTTCAAATATTTTATAACTATTTTTATCAGATACAATAACATCAAATCCTAAAGATTTATAAAACGATTTCCAAAATGGAAGGCTTTTCCAAAATTCTAAAACTCTTGGTATTCCTATTTTAATATTTTTTTTAGGACTCAATTCATTTAAATTATAATCTTCAAACAAAAGTTTATTTCTATATTTTAATAAATCTGGAATCTTCTCTTTTCCTCGTTCTAGATTCTTTAATTGATTTATAGTTTCTTTGTCTTTTAAATCTCCTATTACTTCTCCTCTTTCACATCTATTCCCAGTTACAAAACTTGTCCCATCATTAAATTTCACAATTGTTCTACTGCAATTGTTACTACAAAATTTACAAATATTCCCTGATATTTTTTCATAACTAAATGTTTTTAATTTATCAAACCCAATAAAAGAACTTACTTTAATATTTCTCATCTTCTTTTTAGTAAGTAAAGCAACTCCAATTGCTCCCATCTCTCCAGGATGTGCTGGTCTTATTACCTTTAATTTTGTATACTGTTCCATTGCTCTCAATACAGCATCATTTTTAAATGTCCCACCTTGTACAAGAATAGTTGAACCTAGCGAATTAAAATTAGAAACTCTAACAACTTTTGTAAATACATTTTCAATAATAGATTTACAGAGTCCTGCCATAATATCTTCTATGCTACGTCCATTTTTTTGTTCTGTAATAATAGAACTATTCATAAAAACTGTACATCTCGAACCTAATTTCGAAGGATTTTCAGCTTTAAATGCAAGCTTTGATATATTTTCCACCGGAACTTCTAATGATTTTGAATATGTTTCAATAAAAGAACCACATCCCGCAGAACAAGCCTCATTTAAAACAATTCCAGTTACAATTTTATTTTTTATATTAATAGCTTTCATATCTTGTCCACCAACATCTAATATAAATGAAACATCAGGTGCATATTTAAATCCAGCTTCTGCATGAGCCACAGTTTCTACTATATGATAATCAGCTTTAAATGCTTTTGCAAACATCATTTCTCCGTAACCAGTTGTCCCTACACCTTTTACAATTAAATTTACTCCTTTTTCATCATAATATTTTTTTATATCCAAAAGTCCCTTTTTTATAATTTCAATCGGTTCTCCTGCATTATTTGAATAAAATTTATTTATTATATTTTCTTTTTCATCTATTAATACAAATTTACTTGTAGTTGATCCTGCATCAATTCCTATATAAATTTCTACTTTTTCACCTTTTTTGTACTCTTTAGGATAGAAATCTTCAGTACTGTGTCTTTTAAAAAAATCTTCTTTCTCTTTTTCTGACTCGAAAAATTTTTCTCCATTATCTATATTATATTTATAATTTTCCTTATATTCCGCTAATAATTTTATTATATCTTTTAAATTATGAACTCTCTTTTGTTCTTCAAAAATTGTTCCAATGGATAATGCAGCACCTGTCGCCACTATTGTTTCTGCATTATCAGGAACAATAATTTCATCTTTTGATAATGCAAGTCTATTCTTAAAAACAGTAATCAATTCAGGATTAAAAGTAAGTGGTCCACCTTCAAATATTACAGGTTTCACTATCTCTGCACCTTGTGCTAATCCTCCAATTGTTTGCTTAGCAATTGCATGAAATGATGAAAATGCAATATCACTTTTAGGAACACCTTGATTTAGCAAAGGCTGTATATCAGTTTTAGCAAATACACCACACCGTCCAGAAATATTATATAAAGTAGTAGCTTTCTTCGATAACTCATTAAATTTCTCTACTTTAATATCTAATATTTCGGCAATTTGATCTATAAAAGCACCTGTCCCACCAGCACAACTTCCATTCATCCTCATATCAGAGGCAATCAACTTACCTGTTTTTTCATCGTGATGAAAAAATATTACCTTAGCATCTTGTCCACCAAGTTCAATAGCTGTCCTTGCTTGAGGATAATATTCACCAATAGCAATGGCATTTGCCACCACTTCCTGTACAAAAAATATACCAATATAGTCAGCAATAAAACTTCCGCCACTTCCACACATAGCTATTTCATAGTCACTATCTCCATATTTTTTTTCTATCATTTTTAAAAGTTCTAAAACTGTTTCAGCTTGTTTTGCATTATGCCTTAAATATTTCGAAAAAAGCACCTTTTTTGTAATTGGATCTAATACTACACTTTTTACAGTTGTAGATCCAACATCTAATCCTATCCAATAATTTTTCACAATTCCCTCCAAAACCATTTATAGTTTAACTACAAAAAATATATCACCATTTAAGTTGCCAAACTATCAATTTAAAAAAATAACAATACAGTCCCCTTTAAACAAGGCTGTTCAATGCTATACTCTATTTTTATTATATTTAACTTTTTTGAATCAATGCTGTAGCTATTGCATTTTCTTTACTATGAGATATTGTTATCATTATTTCAAATTCATTATATTTTTTTTTGATTTCATTTTTCAATTTCACATACGGTTTTCCCAATTCATCATTCAATATTTCAATATCTGTCAATACAAATCCTCTTACTCCTGTTCCAAATGCTTTTGATATTGCTTCTTTTACAGCAAATCTTCCAGCATAAATATTATATGGGAATTTCGATTTTTCTGCATATTTTATTTCTTCCTCAGTATATACTTTATATTTGAATTTTTGATTTCTTTCAATAGCTTTTTTGATTCTACCTATTTCAATTATATCATTTCCTATTCCTATTATGCTCATTATTTTGCCTTTATTTCATATGCTTTTTTGGTATTTTCATTTGTCCGCTTTATTACTTCATCTAAATCTATTTCTTTTAATCTTGCTATTTCTTCTGCTATATATTTTACATAAATCGGTTCATTTCTCTTTCCTCTATTTGGAGTGGGTGTCAAATATGGACAATCTGTTTCAACCAATAATCTTTCCAATGGAATTTGTCTTACTGCCTCTTTAACATTTTTTGCATTTTTGAAAGTTACTGGTCCACTTATTGAAAAATAAAATCTATCCATCAATAATTTTGCTGTTTCATAACTTCCAGAATAACTATGAAATATTCCTCTTACACTCTTATATTCCTGCAAAATATCAATTGTATCTTTATATGCTTCTCTACAATGAATTACTACTGGTTTATCTAATCTTATTGCTAATTCTAATTGTTTTCTAAATATTTCTCTTTGTAAATCTCTGGGTGTATAATCTTTATAATAATCTAATCCAATTTCTCCAATTGCAACCACTTTTTTGAATTCAGCTAATTTTTCCAGTTCCTTTTCCAATGATGAATCATATGATTCAATATCATGAGGATGTACTCCAATTGTTGCATATATAAAATCATACTTTTTTGATAATTCAACCGACTCTCTAGAAGATTCTAAATCAAATCCAATATTTACTATAAATTCTAATTCTTCTTCAACTCTTTTTATTACATCTTCAAAATCTTCTTTAAATCTATCGTCATTTAAATGAGTATGTGCATCTATTAATTTCATTTTATACCTCCTATTTATTTGATGGTAGTATCCAAATAATCTTATATTTCCACTTAAAATTAGGAAAGGTAGGCTAATAGCCTACCTTTGTGTGGGGAATGAAAAAGAATTCCAAAGAATTCTCTATATCAATAATACGCTTATAATTATTATTATTAACTAAATTAAGTATACATATTTATAGACAATTTGTCAAGTTATTCCTCAAAATTACCATAATTTCTATATTTCAAATATCTCTTCTCGGTTAATTCTTTTGAAGATAATTTTTTAAGTTCTTTCAATCCTTTTAATAACTCTTCTTTTAAATTTTCTGCTGTCCTTTTATGATTTCTATGTGCTCCACCTAATGGCTCTTTTATTATTTTATCTATTACACCTAATTCTTTTAAACTTTTTGCATCTATCTTTAAATCTACTGCTGTTTGTGATGCTCTCGTAGCATCATTATATAATATTGCTGCACATCCTTCTGGAGATATTACAGAATACCAACTATTTTCTAACATATATATTTTATCCGTCACTCCCAAAGCTAAAGCTCCTCCACTTCCACCTTCTCCAATTATAACTGATATCATCGGAGTTTTTAATCCTGCCATTTCCATTAAATTTCTTGCAATAGCTTCTCCTTGACCATGTTCCTCTGCTGCCAATCCAGGATATGCTCCTGCCGTATCTATCAATGTTACTATTGGCATTTCAAATCTTTCCGCCATTTTCATTAATCTTAATGCTTTTCTATATCCTTCTGGATTTGCCATCCCAAAATTTCTATACAAATTTTCATTTATATCTCTACCTTTTTGATGTCCGATTATCATTACTTTTTGACCATTAATTTTTCCAGTTCCACCTATTATTGCTGGATCATCTTTAAATAATCTATCACCATGTAATTCAACAAAATTGTCAACAAAATTATTTATATAGTCCAATGTATATGGTCTATTCGGATGTCTCGCCACCTTCATCATTTCCCATGGTGTTATATTATCATATATTATTTTTAATTTATCATTTTTAATTTTTTTAATTTTTTTAATTTCAATAGATAAATCTATATTTGATTTTTTTGAAAATTCCACTAATTCTTCAATTTTTTTATCAAATTCCTCAATTTCTTTTTCAAATTCTAAATACTTAATCATTTACTTTACCTCCCCAAAACCAAAATTTTCTAACACTTTTGCTGTTATTTCTTTTAGCTCACTTCTTTTAGCTACAATATCAACCATTCCATGTTCTAATAAAAATTCTGCTCTTTGAAAACCTTCAGGTAATTTTTGCTTTATCGTTTGTTCTATTACTCTAGGTCCTGCAAATGCTATTAATGCTTTTTTTTCTGTTATTATTACATCACCTAACATTGCAAAACTTGCTGTTACTCCTCCAGTTGTTGGATTTACTGGTATTGAAATAAATGGCACTCCTACTTCTCTTAATCTTTCTAAAGCTGCCGATGTCTTTGCCATTTGCATCAAAGATATTACACTTTCATGCATTCTAGCTCCACCAGAAGTAGCAACTATAATTACAGGACATTTTTTTTCTATTCCTAATTCAATTGCTCTTGTTATTTTTTCTCCTACAACAGATCCCATACTTCCACCCATAAAATTAAAATCCATTACTGCTAAACTTATATCAATTCCTTTAATTTTTGAAGTTCCAGTCACTACTGCATCTGATAATTTCGATTTTCCCTCTGCTCTTTCTAATTTTTCTTCATAACCAGGAAAATTCATGAAATTTTTTGATAATAATTTTTTATTTGTTTCTTTAAATGTTCCTTCGTCTGATAACAATTCTATTCTTTCCTGTGCATTCATTCTAAAATAATAATTACATTTTGGACAGACTTTATTATTTTCATTTATATCTTTCATATATATTATTTCATTACAACTCGTACATCTAGCCCACAAGCCTTTTGTTTTATTTATTACAACTTTTTCTTCTTTCACCTTTTTATTTTTTAAATCTATTTCGTCATTTTGATGTGTTTCTTTTTTTTTGTAAAGAGTTGCATATTTATTTTTACTTGAAAAGATTCCCATTTAAATCACTCCTTTATTTTTTTTTCATACCATATTTTACATAATTTTTGTAAAATATGCAAATTTAATTTGCCTTTTTTGATATTTTAATGTAAAATTAATGTTAATATATGAATAAAACTAAAGTAAAATTTTAGTTTAAATTATTAAATAATACATAATTCTTACTTTATTTTCTTTATTCTTCTTTATTTTTTCAAATAAGAATTTTGATTATTTGTAGTAAGTTACCTCAGGAGGCGTTTGTTTTGGACTGGAAAAATGAAAAAAGTGATTTAACTTTAGATGAAATTCGTAAAAATATTAATGATACTGATGATCAACTTTTAGAATTAATTAACCAAAGATCTCTTCTAGTTACTGAAGTTGGTAAATTAAAAAATAAAACAAATACAGCAGTTTATATACCCGAAAGAGAAAAACAAATTTTTGAAAAATTAAAGAATAATAACAATTCTGATCTTCCCAATGAAGCAATTGTTTCTATTTTTACCGAAATAATTTCTGCTTGTCGTAATTTAGAAAAACCTTTAACTGTTTCTTACTTAGGACCCGAAGCAAGCTTTACTCATTCTGCTGCAATAAAACAATTTGGATCTTCTGTTAAATTTTCATCACAAAATTCAATTGAATCTGTTTTTTATAATGTTTCTAAAGAATTTTCTAATTATGGTGTTGTTCCTATCGAAAATACCACAGAAGGAACTGTAAGTTACACTTTGGATAAATTTATAGATTCAAAATTAAATATTGTTGCTGAAATAGAATTGAAAATAGTTCATTCTTTTTTATCTATTGAAGATGATATTAAAAACATAAAAAAAATATACTCTCATCCACAATCATTTGCACAATGTAAAAATTGGATACTAAGCCACTTTCCTAATGTTGAATTAGTTGAAGTAAATTCAAATTCATATGCTGCAAAGTTAGCTTCACAAGAAAAATATTCGGCTTCAATCGGTCCTGAAATTGCAGCTTTAAAATATAATTTGAATTCACTTTTTACATCTATTGAAGATTTTGAAAACAATACTACTCGTTTTTTTATTATAGGTAAAAATATAAATAAACCAAGTGGTCATGATAAAACTTCAATTATGTTTTCTCCAAAAGAAAAAGTTGGTGCATTATATGAAGCATTAAAATTTTTTAATGATAAAAATATAAATTTAACTATGATTGAATCTAGACCAAGTAAAAAAAGTTCATGGCAATATATTTTCTTTTTAGATATGGAAGGTTATTTTGAAGATACTCATATCAAAAAAGCTTTAGCCGAAGTTAAGGAAATTTCAACTGATTTTAAAATTTTAGGATCTTATCCTATGAATAAATAATTTTTTATAAACAATACAAATTGAGTTAGGACTTGCAATATTGAGTCTTAGCTCTATTTACTTATTGGAACTGTAAATTCAAATGTAGTTCCTTTTCCTTTTTGGGATGTACAAATAATATCTTCTCCCATTAATTTAAGTGTGTTTTCTACAATTGTTAAACCTAAACCAATTCCATTTGATTTAAATTCATATACTCCTGAATGATGGTGACTATTATCTCCTCCTACAAAAAAGGGTGAAAAAATATAGTTTAGGTTATCATTTAATACCCCAATACCTTCATCTTTTATTGCTATTTTACATTTTTCATTTTCTCTTTTAGCTACTATTTTTATAATTGAATTATCTTTTGAATATTTTATTGCATTCATTAGTAAATTTATTAATATGAAATTTACTAATTTATCTCTATCTACATAAATTGATTCTAATCCTTCTTCTACTTCAATTTCTAATTTTTGATTTCTAATTTTCAAAAAATCCTTTACTTCACATTTTGCTTCTTTTAATATTTCTTTTATATCAGAATTTTCTTTTTTGATAATTATATTTTTGCCTTTGTCTGTAGTTGCAAAATTTTCTAACATTCCATTTACTATTTTTATTAGCCTGTTAGTTGCCGTATCCAAATTTGAATACATTTTTTTCCTTTTAGCTTCTCCCTCATAAACTCCACTCTCCAACAATTGGATATATCCAGATATCAAAGTAATTGGTGTTCTCAATTCATGTGAAGAAACTACCGTTATTTTTTTATTTAATTCATTTGCTATTTCCAATTTCTTATTTCTTTCTCTTAATTCTTCATTTTTTTTCTTTAATTCATAATCTAATGACCATTTCATTGTTAACGACAATGCTATTTGCAGTATCTCATCTCTATCAAATGGTTTTTTTAAGTACAATAATTTTTCTGGTATCTTTACTGCTTCTATAATTTCTTCTCTAGTTCTATCCGAATAAGCTGTTACCATTACCAATTCTATATTTTCATCTAATTCTCTTATTTTTTTAGCCGTTTCCAATCCATCCCATTCAGGCATTCTCATATCTATCATTGCTAATGCAAATGGTTTTTCTTCTTCTAAGGATTTTTTTACTAATTCATATCCTTTTCTTCCTCTATTTGCTGTAATTACTTCATAATTTTCTTCTTCTTCTTCTGTTTTTTCAAAAAAATCTTCCAATAGATCATCTAACTGATTTTTTATTTTATTTCTACTTTTTTGATTACCCAAAATCTTTCTTAATGTTTCCAATATTTCAATTTGATCATCTATTATCAATATTTTTTTATTTATTTCCATCAAATCCATCTCCTAAATGAAGTAAAAGTATTTTTAATTTTTTTTATGAAATCATCTAACATTTTAACTTTTTTTTATATATTAAAAATAAAATTCTAAAACAAACAATTTTAAAATCAGATAAGATATTTGATACCTTATCTGACTCTTATAATAATAATAAATTTAATTAACTCTTATAATTTTAAAAATCTTACTTATAATAATTTTTAGGATCTTTTCTCCATGCTTTTAATATTTCTAACTCTTTTTCTGTAATATATTCTTTTTCTAACGCCACTTCTATTAATGTCTTATAATCTGTTAATGTAGCATATTCAACTTTTTTTTCAGAAAACCTTTCTCTTGATAAATCAAATCCGTATGTAAAAATAGCTACTAAACCCAATACATTTGCTTTGCTTTTTTTTAAAGTATCCACTACCTCTAATGAACTTCCACCAGTTGAAATCAAATCTTCTATAACTACAACATTTTTATTATCTTCTAACAATCCTTCAATCTGATTTTGTTTCCCATGTTTTTTTGCTGCACCTCTTACATATACCATAGGTAATTCCATTTTCTGAGATACCCAAGCTGCATGTGGAATTCCTGCAGTAGATGTTCCTGCCAAAATTTCTACATCCCCAAATTTCTCCTCCACTATTTCTTTTAATCCTTCTGCTACAATATCTCTTACTTTTGGATACGACATCACTAATCTATTATCACAATAAATTGGCGACTTTATTCCCGAAGCCCATGTAAAAGGTTCTGATGGAGATAATGCCACCGCCTTTATTTCTAATAGTTTTTCTGCAATTATTCTCTTATAATCCATTTCTCCTCCTACTTTTATTATCTTGATTTTTTTTTTACTTCAATTTATTAACTATAATATTCTTATACTACTTTTATAACTATTAGTGTAATGTCATCTGCTTGATTTTGCATTTTTTCATGTTCATTTATTTCTTCTATTATTTTTTCTTTAATTACTTCTGGAGTTTCATTTTTATTTTTCATTATTATTTCTATTAATTTTTTTTTGCCAAACAATTCATTTTTTTCATTTTTAGCTTCTGTAATTCCATCTGTATAGTATACTAAAATATCGTCTTCAGATATTTTCATTTTTTTCATTTTATATTCATAATTTTTTATGAAACCTATTGCTGCACCTTTTACATTTATTTCTTCTATTATATTTTCAGAACTTTTATAATAAATTATTGGATTATGTCCCGCATTAGAAAAATATAAAGTTCTTTCTTCAAATTTATACAAACTATAAAATAATGTAGAAAACATATCATTCCCCATATCTGAATAGATTATTTTATTTAATTTTGTCAAAATATTTTCTGGATATTTTTCATAAACCAATAATGTTTTCCAGATAGAACGTAATAATGTCATTAATAATGCTGCTGGCATTCCTTTACCACTAACATCTCCTATTAATATACCAAAGTCATTTTTGGGTGATATAAAATAATCATAAAAATCTCCACCTATCATTTTTGCCGGCTTAAAATATTCCGATATTCTAATATTATTTATTTTTTCTATTGCTATTGGTAATAGATTTTTTTGAATATCTGCTGCTAATGATATTTCTTTTTCTATTTTTTCTTTTTCTGCCAAGACATTATACATTATTGAATTATTTATTGCAATTGCCAAATGTCTTGTTATTGCTAAAATCAGTTGAATTTCTTCTTTATCAAATTGCTTTGTTGATATATCTTTTATCAAAATTATAATTCCCAATTCTTTATGCTTTGAAATTAAAGGAGCAATTATAACTTCATCTTTATCCGTTTTTAAACTTTTTGCTAAATAATAATAATCTTTAGCATATTTTACTTTTTCTAATATTTTTATATTTTCTTCATTCTTTGAACTTTTTTGTAAAGTGAAGTTCCCTCTGCTTGTTTTTTTTTCTAATTTTTCATTATCCCAAAAATATAATGCTATTTTTTCAACTCTAGTTATAACTAAATATGAATCTAATATTATATCAATTATTTTTTCCAAATTCAATTCAGAAATCACTGATTTTCCAATCGCATCTAATGTTGACAAATTAGATACTTTTTTTTGTAATAAATCATTCATATATTCCAATTCAGTTGATTTAGCTAAAAAATTATGTTGTATCTCTTTTGATACTTTTTTGTATTTATCTAATTTTTCCGTTATTTTCTTTTTAGCTTCATCGTAGACTATTTCAATATCATTGGTTAATTTGGGTTTTTCCTCCTCTGTGTAGAGGCTTTCTAAAATCTTCTTTTCTTTTATTATTATTTTTTTCCTTTGTATTACTAAATTAAAAAAGATAAAAAATATTAATACAAGATTTATCCAAATATTTTTTATTTTAAATTGAAAAAATATCAACATTATAAATAATATATAATTTAATATCATTATTTTCCTCCAAACACATCTTTAAATCTATATTCATTTTTCAATTTTAACAACTCTTCCATTTTTGCTTTTTTGATTTCTAAATTTATTTTATATTCTGGATATTCATATCTTACTTTTTCTCCTCCTAAATAAATTAAAAATCTCTTATCCATATACTGATATCCACTATACATATCATTTTCCAATATAATATACGTGTTTTTTATTTCTTTTTCCCCTTTTTCTAATTTAATCAAATCTTTTTTTGTCAAATTAGATATGTATATAGGTATGCTATAATTATTTAACTTTTCATTAAACTCTTCTTTTTTATCTAATATTATATCCTTTGTATAATAATATCGTTCAAGTTTCACCGTTTCTTCTTCATATGGATTATCAATTTTAACTATAAAAGTAATTTCACTTTTATTTAAAATTTTTATCATTTTTTTTCTTCCAATTTTTAATTTATTCAACATTTCTTCTTTTTGCAATTCAGTATATTGTTTTTCTTTTTCATATTCTTCTTTTTCTCTATTTAGTATTGTTAATATATATATTTGCCTATTTAAATAATCTTGAACAGTTTCACCTAAATCTAATTTTGTTATTTTCTTCAATTCTTCTTTTTCTTCTTTTGTTAAAGAAGAGGCAATCTTCGATATTATTTCTTCTTCTTTAAATATTTCACCAATTCCCATTTTCAAATAATCTTCATAAAAATTTGAACTCATTAATATTGTATATTTTTTTTTATTCAAAAAAGATTTTTGAATAAAAACATCCCATTTTTCATAAAAAATTTCTTTTTCTTCCAATTTTTCTGGGTAATCTAATTCATATATTTTTATATCATACTGTCCACTTTCTTTTACTTTTAAAGGAATATTTATTTTAACCTCTTTTTTTAATAATAATTTTTCAAATCCAAACAACGAAATACTCATTATTATAAAAAGTAACAAACCTATCTTTTTCATTTACTTAATCCAGTTATAAAAATAGTTAAGTTTTCTTTTCCATTTAAATCAATTCTTTTAATTGTTCCATTTTCTTCTACATCAACTATCGGTCTAAAAGGATTCTCATTTCCTTTTACTACTTTTCCTATTATCCCTGTATTTAAGTTAACCACTGAATTTATCGGATATATTGGCATTTTAGTTAAAAACTTCTTCATTATTTTAAAATCCATTTTTTTATTTGAGGCTTCCATTAACATTTTCATTGCATCATGTGCATAAAATTTATCTCTATATTCTCTATATTCTGTTAAAGCTGCATATAAATCTGCTAACCCAACTATTCTAGCATATTCAGATATCTCATCACCTTTTAAACCATTTGGATATCCAGATCCATCCAATTTTTCATGATGCATTTTTATTATATTTATAATTTCTTCATTTCCTAATTCTTTTACTTTTTCTGCTCCATATAAAGGATGTTTCTCTATTTCTTCTATTTCTTTTGGAGTTAATTTATCTTTTTTGTTTAATATTTTATCATCAATCTCCAACATACCAACATCATGCAAAAAAGCTCCTTTTCCTAATATTTCTAGTTGTTCATCTGAATAATTTAAAGTTCTTCCTATTATTAAAGCTATTGCCATCGTATTTAATGAATGTTGATATATATAATTTTTATCTTTGTTGGCTTCTAATAAACTCAACAATATATCTTCATTTTTTTCTAAATTATTTAATGTCATATTTATTGTTTCTTCAATTTTTTCCACTTCCACTTTTCCACTCTTTAGAGAATCCATTATTTCCTTACTATTTTCTAATGATTTTGAATAATCTCTTGCAAACTCTTTTTTTTGAACTCCTTCTTTTTCAAAAATTGTCTTCCCATCTTTTATTTCAATTTGAAGAATTTTATATTTTTTAATTTTTGTTATCATTTCTAACGTTACTTTTTCACCTTTTTTGATTAATATTTCACTTCCATAATAAACTGTTTTTCCTATTGTCATTCCCTCTTTTAATTCATTTGTCAAAACTTTCATTTATTCCCCCTCCAATTCTTTTTCTATTTTTGCTTTTAATTTTTCAATATCAAATGGCTTATTTATAAATCCTTGTGTCTCAACTTCTAACATTTCTACTACATTCTTCATATTATGAAATGCTGAAATAATTAATATCGGCATTTCTTTTTCAATTTCTCTTATCTTTTGAACTGCCTCTAATCCATTCATTTGAGGTAATTGTATATCTAATAATAATAAATCAATTCCACCTTTTTTGATTAAATCTATTCCCTCTTGAGCTCTCGATGCTTCTATACATTCATATCCCCACACTTCCAATATCTCATTTAAAAATATTCTTATTGTAGGCTCATCATCTATTACTAAAATTTTTTTCAATTTTTCACTTCCTTTTTATTTCTACTGCAATTTTTTCTGGCACTATTTTTTTCAATTCCTCTATACTTGCTTTTTTGACTCTTTCTACAGATTTAAATTTATTCAATAATGCTTTTTTTCTTTTTATTCCAATCCCCTTTATTTCATCTAATTCACTATTTAATACCCTTTTCAATCTTAATTTTCTATGATATGTTATTCCAAAACGATGAGCTTCATCTCTTAGTCTTTGTAATATTTTTAAAGCTTCTTGACTTTTTTGTAATCTATATGGTTCTTTTTCATCTTTTTTAAAAATCAATTCTTCTTCTTTCGCTATTCCAATTATATCTAAATATTCATCTTTGCCATATTCTTCCAAAACTCTTTTTGCTACTCCTAATTGACCTTTTCCTCCATCTACTAATATTAAATCTGGTAATTCTTCTATTTTCAATTTAGAATAACGTCTTATCAAAACTTCTTCCATCATTTTAAAATCATCGGGAGTATCTTTTACTGTTATCTTATATTTTCTATATTCACTACTTGCCTTTTTTCCTTTTATTGCTACACTCATTGAACCTACTGCATCTTTTCCTTGAATATTTGATATATCAAAACATTCTATCCTCAATGGTAATTTTTTCAAATTCAATTTTAATTTTAATGATTTTAATCCTGCTTCAATGATTTTATTTTTTGTGAAATACTGTTCTATCTCTTTATTTAAATTTAAATATGCCATTTCTAATAATTCTTTATGTCTACTTTTTATTTTTGGAAAAAATAATTTCACCTTTATTTTTTTTTCTAATTCTGCCCATTTATAAATCAAATCTTCACTTTTTTGATATTTTTCATCTAATATGATTTTTTTAGGTAAAGGATATCTTAAATAATATTTAAAAAATACATCTTCAAATACATCTTCATTTCTTTCAAAATTTGCATTAATTATTTGATTATTTTTCCCAATTATTTTACCATTTCTTATATTTATAATATAAATAAATATTTTTATACCTTCATTTTTCAATACAAAAACATCTTCATCTATTGCTTTTCCATATTCTGATATTTGAGTATTTTTGAGTATCTTCAATTCATTAATTTTATCTCTCCATATTATAGCATCTTCAAACTGCATATTTTCTGAATATTTTTTCATTTTATCATCAAATTCTTTTAATAATTCTTCATTTTTACCTTTCAAAAATTCTTTCAAATTTTCTACATAACAATTATATTCTTTGTTATTTTCCTTATAAACACATGGTGCTATACACATTTTCATATGATATTTCAAACATGGTTTTTCATATTGCTTTTCCATTTTTCGATTACAATCTCTTATCGGAAAAATTTTCTTTACAATTTGTAATAATTTATAGATTCCACTTGTATAAGGTCCAAAATATTCACCATTTTTATAGTCCAATTTTTTAGTACTTCTTATAATTTCTAATTTTGGATATATTTCTTTTGTTATTTTTATATATGGATAAGTTTTTCCATCTTTCAACATTATATTATATTTAGGTTTATATTTTTTTATTAGATTGTTTTCTAATATAAGTGCATCTACTTCTGTATTACAAATAATTGTTTCAATATTTTCAATATTTTTAACTAATTCTTTCGTTTTTTTTTCATTCTCATTTTTTTTCCTAAAATAAGAATACACTCTTTTTTTTAAGTTTTTTGCTTTTCCTATATATATTATTTCACCTTTTTTTTTCATTAAATATACGCCTGGATGTTCAGAAATATTATCTATTCCTAATTTATGTTTTATTTGCATCTCTATGACTCAATGATATATTTAGATTTTTATTTCCTGAATAGTAATCATATAACTTATTTGCAAATGTCACTGATCTATGTTTTCCTCCTGTACAGCCTATTCCCACTGTTAAATATGTTTTTCCTTCTTTCTTATAATATGGAAATAAAAAATCAAGCATATCAATTAATTTCTGGTAAAATATTTCACTTTCTTCAAATTTCATTACATAATTTTGAACTTCTGTTTCATTTCCTGTTTTATTTCTTAATTCATCAATATAAAATGGATTTGGTAAAAATCTAACATCATATAATAAATCAACGTCCATTGGAACTCCATATTTAAAACCAAAAGACATAAAAACTATTTTAATTTGATTATTTATATTTTTTTCAAATTCTTTTTCTAATTTCAAAATCAATTTCTTTAATTTCAAAGAAGAAGTCTCTATTAATAAAGTTGCTATTTCTCGTATTGGCTTCATTTTCTTTCTTTCTTCTCGTATATTTTCTAATAAAGTTTTATGTATTTCTAATGGATGTTTTCTTCTCGTCGCATTAAACCGATTTAATAAAACTTCATCCTTTGCATCTAAATATAGTATTTTATAATTTATGTTTTGTTCTTTTAATTTTTTTAATTCTTCAAAAAAATCTTCTAAAAAATTCCAATCTCTCATATCTATAACAAAGGCCATCTTTCTAATTTTTCCATTACTTTTTGAATATATTTTTATAAATTCACTTAATAATGATGCTGGTAAATTATCTATACAAAAATATCCTCTATCCTCAAAAAAATTTATTACTTCTGTTTTTCCTGCACCTGCCATTCCTGTTATTATCAAAAATTCAACTTTTTCATTCGTCATTTTTTCTCCCTTTTCTTTTACTCAATTATACAATATTTATACTGTATTTAATTTTTATTAATATTTATAAAGTAAAACTTCACTTTTTCATAAAACAAATATTTGATTTTGCTTCTTTAGATCCCTTCGGCTACAGTTTTATTCCATAAAACTAAGTCTCAGTTATCTCACTTCTTTAGATCCCTTCGGCTACAGTTTTATTCCATAAAACTAAGTCTCAGTTATCTCACTTCTTTAGATCCCTTCGGCTACAGTTTTATTCCATAAAACTAAGTCTCAGTTACCTATTTTTCATTATTTCAACTTTTCTTCCATTATTTTTATATTCTAATGAATTAACCATCTTTTTCACAATATATATTCCTCGTCCTGTATCTGATATTTTTTTTAAATTAATATAATTTTTATAATCAAATCCTTCCCCTTCATCTTCAATTGAAATATACATTTTTTCATCATCAATCATTTTATATTCTATATAAATTTTTTTATTTCTATCATTTTTATTCCCATATTCAATTGCATTTAACAAAAGTTCATCTAATACTAAATTCATATCTCTTATTTTATCTATACCAAATTCATTTTCTCTTAATTTCTCTAAAATTTTTTCCTTTGCTATATTTATTTGTTCTATTCTTGAATCAATTGATATCGCTATCATTCCTATATTTTCTTCTAGTTCTATTTTTTTTATTGGTATTTCCAACTTAAATTCATTTTTTATTATTTCAATTTTCCATCTTGCATCTAACAAAGTAATAAAAAAATCAAATTCATATCTAAAAACTGTTTGTAAATTTTCAATTTCAAATTCATATAAAATTCTATTTTTATCTATTTCAATCTGTTCTTTTTTTAATTCCACCTTTGTTTTTACTATTTCCAATATTTGTAAAAATATATTATACTCTTTAATTTTTATATAACTTTCTTCTATTCCATCTTTAATTTCTAATTTTATTTTTCTAGTTTTTATCTCCGAAACAATTTGTTCTCCTGCGTATACTTTTTCTTTTTTGATACCTATATTCCCGTGTTCTTTAATAAATTCTTCTAATAATTTCAACCTCTTTTTCACCTTTATTATTTCTTTAATATTTAAATTGTTATCAATATTTTCCTTATTCATCTTTATTATTTTTTCTAATTTCCCATACAACAAATAAATCTTTTCTTTTATTTTTTTGTTATACAAATAACTTTTTTCTTTATTATCAGAAATTAATTTTTCTAGTTTTTCTAGTTTTATTCTTGCTTTTTCTCCTATTTTCTTTTCCTTATTTTTTTCCAAATAAAAAATATTTTTTTTCAAAACTATTTTTTCTTCTTTATAATTATAGTTTTCTTTTTTGATTTTTTCTTCTATTTCTAATAATTCTTGACTTGGTATATTAGTTATAGTTTTAGCATTTATTTCAATTTTCAATTTCAGTTCTAATAAATTGACTATTTCTTCTAATGAATTGTAAATTTTTTTTTCTGTTTTTTTATTATTTTTTTTTTCTGCATTCAAAATCCATAATAAAATAATTATTATACTTAATAAAATAATCATCTTAATTCTCCTTTTATTATTTTATCTAAATCAATATCCATTATAAATTCATATTTAATTTCATAATATGGTTTTATATTTTTACCCATTCCTATTTCAATATCAAATCCTTTTGGTGTATTTAATTTTTTTAAAATATTTGATTTATATTTTTCTAATTCATCCATTCTTTTTTGATAGTAATCGTAAAAATCATAATACTTATATAAATATTTCACTAATGGTTTATAATAGGAATCATCTATTTTTTTTTTATTTCGATTTTTATCAATTTTATATTCTTCTAATCTATTTTTTATTAATATTTCTTTTAACTCTATATTATATTCTTCTAATTCAATTTTTTCTCCAGAAAAACTTAATATAGCTACCGCTAAAAAAAATACAATAAATATTCTTTTCATAATCTCTCCTACTTGTATCAATAATTCCTATATCTAAAACAAGATTAAATAATCAAAATTTTTATAAAAGTAAAGACGGAATTTATCCGTCTTTACTTTTATTTTAAAATTCTTTTATTTGATCTTTTTCATTTTTTGATAATATTTCATTTATATCTAAAATTGTTAATAATTTTTTTTCTGTTTTTGCTATCCCACTTATAAAATTTCCTGATACTCCAGAAACTATTTTAGGTGGAGCTTCTATTATTGAAACTGGTATTTTTTCCACTTCAGAAATATTATCTACTAATATCCCAAACTGTACCTCTTGTAATTTCAATATCAATATTTTTTGATTTTCACCTTTAACCATATTTTCTAAATTAAATCTTTTTCTCAAATCCATTATA
>Ga0307991_1000308_pt1 | contig 36270 bp, 30 predicted proteins | sample EllFjometagen131_FD_203146 | JGI IMG/M metagenome (GOLD analysis project Ga0307991, IMG submission 203146) | Marine microbial communities from Ellis Fjord, Antarctic Ocean - #131 | ecosystem: Environmental > Aquatic > Marine > Unclassified | place: Southern Ocean | collected 2014-10-08 | reverse complement strand
AAATGGTTTGAAGATAACCGATGGGTTTATGATGCTGAATTAAGGGCAGTCAGTTCATTGCTTGTACCGGCAAATCAACGAGGTATTGAAGTTAGCGTGGGAACAGGTCGGTTTGCGGTGCCACTGGGAATTGAAATAGGAATTGAACCTTCCGGCAGCATGAGCGGAATTGCTTCTGAAAGAGGTGTAAAAGTTATAGGTGGAGTCGCTGAAAATCTTCCGTTTAAAGATTCAGTGTTTGAAGTGGTTTTGATCGTTACTGTTATCTGTTTTGTCAATGATATTTATAAAACATTCGAAGAATCCTTCAGAGTTTTATCAAAAGGGGGCTATCTTGTCATCGGTATGATTGATTGTAACAGCCCGCTCGGACAAAAATATTTAAAACATAAAAATGACAGCCTGTTTTATAAGCAGGCAAAATTCTGTTCGGTTGATGAAATCCTTAAAATAATGAGACAAACAGGTTTTGATGATTTTGACTTCCAACAAACTGTTTTTGAGGAAATATCTGAGGTCACTGAGAATGAGATTGTTAGTAATGGTTACGGAGAGGGATTATTTGCTGTTATACGTGGAAAGAAAAAAAGGAGAACAACTTGACGTTTAAATATCAGGATATTATTGAAGCCAAAGAGCTGCTGGAACTTCCTGATCGGGCATCAATGGAAGAAATAAAATCAAATTACAGGAAACTCATCGGTCAATGGCACCCGGATAAATACAGAGATAACAATGAAGAATGTAGTGAAATGGCGAAAAATATAATTGCTGCATATAACACCATTACTATTTACTGTAATCAGTATAAATATTCTTTTGCAAAAGAAGAGATCAAAAAATATTTATCCGATGAAGACTGGTGGTTTGAAAGGTTTGGGAATGACCCTATATGGGGTAAAAATGACAAATAGTAATAATATCAAAGAAAATGATTGAGGATGTATAATTTTATGATTGTAGAAACACAGCCACATAACCCGGCAGTCCAGCGGCAATTGGGGGCTTCCGCTATCGCTTCAGCCTTCAATTGCCGCTGGACTTTTGCGTTCGGCTAAAGGAATCCATGTGCCATGAAATTATCAGACCTTCACGATCCCGCTGCTGCTGCTGAAATCATAAAGCAGTTTAAGAAGCGTTATAGCTCGAAGGTCTGTCTCGCACCTCAGAAGAATTGCGAAGGAAGCATTGTATCGGCTCACACACTCTCATTATCTTCAATGCTCCGTCCACTTAGCAGAGACGGAAAGGTTTACGCCCTAAAACCGAATATTCCGCCTGCACCTGGGCAACAGCCTGTGGAGTTTGCGTTACGTAGCCTTAGGGAAACATCCGTCTTCTATGGATTCTGCGCTAAGCACGACAAGGCTTTGTTTTCGCCGATTGAGGATAAGGAATTCGTTTGCTCCCCTGAGCAGCTATTCATTTTTTCGTATCGTGCCGTCGCTAGGGAAACTTACCTTAAGCGAAAGCAAGCCGAGGGGATTCCTGCGCCGGAAGACATTAAGAAGATTCATGGCATAACCGAAAATGTTGAATTCTCGACAGAAGCGCTTTTGTTCCAAGCTGCATCACTTCAGGACGCTGAAGAAATCGAACGGCTCAAGGCGCGTTTAGATGCCCGTCTTCTAAACGGTGACTATCGACGATTGGTGACCACCGTGTTTGAGTTTGCCTCGCCGCCCCCAATCTCAGCGAGCTTTGTTTATGCTCCCGATTTTACTTTTGAAGGTGAATACTTACAGGATTTCGAGGACTTCGGTAGCGACCTTTCCCTTTTGATGGTCTCACTCTTTCCAACGGCGACCGGCGGCTTTCTTCTCCTTTCACATGAGGATACAGCAAATGCCGCCCCATCACGCCTAATTGAGACCCTGAAAAGTCAGGACGACATCTCGTCAAGTGTCACATGGTTTATTGCCTGCCAAACGGAGAATTTCGCAATTTCACCAAACTGGTTCGAGGCATTGTCTGAAGAGAATCAGGACTATTTCAAAAACGGGTTGTACAGCAACGCAAATCCTTTCTGCACAAGCATCAACAACTTGAGAAAACGAAAAATAAAGGTATCAGATTGGAACCTTCGACACATATTTACTTTATGAAGCCGAACATCATCTTGCACTTGACGTCTTGCTTCGCGCGGCGCAAGTGAAGGCAGTGTTAGCCCTCCCAAAAAAAATTTGACTTCAACCATAGATGCATATACAATGTATATGTAGGAAATATTCAGAGTGGGTTAAAAAGTATGATAATATGGGATGATGATAAAAATCAAAAACTACAAAACGAAAGGGATGTCTCGTTCGAAGAAATTTCAGAGATTATTCTAAGGAAAGAATATCTTGATATCTTAGAAAACCCATCACGATCCAATCAGCAAATTTTCGTCGTAAAAATAAATAATTATATCTACTCAGTCCCTTTCATAATTGACGAGCAGTCAAACATTATCCTCAAAACTGCATTCCCAATGCAGAAAACTTCACAAAAAGTACATGAGGTAAAACTATGAACCCAAAATTAGATAAATACGAACAAGAAATTGAAAATAATGTTTCACAGTACAAACCAGCGAGTGCCCAAAAAGAGTCCCAGGTTGAAGCCATCATTGATAAAGCAAACGAAAAGAAAAGTATCAGCTTGCGGCTAAAAACTAATGACCTCGAACAACTCAAACGGAAAGCTGATATTGAGGGGCTACCCTATCAAACTCTTTTGTCAAGTGTTGTCCATAAGTTTGTCACAGATCAATTAGTGGATAAAAGAAGTATTTTAAAAAGTATGAAGATCTTGAAAGCATCATAAGAATGGGCTAACCAAAACATGCACTTGACTGGGAATAGCCGCCCGTAGTTTCTCGAACACTCCAGCCCAGCAAGTGATGCAGGCCGTTGCGACACGATGTCGCGTTTTTTTGTATGTGATTACAGATAGTTACAGATCTGGAAATCACCCGGCGTGTCCCCGCCGGTATCCTGGGATGGCATGCGTGCTACGCGCTGTGTAGTGGGTACGAAGGTATTATGCGTAAATTAACTTACGCTTATCAAGTATCGGCAGAGCTTCGATTCAATCCTACCCTATCAAAAAAAATCAGGCCAGAATTATCTCCCGCTGGAGTTGGGCGATACGATCACGGATTTCGGCGGCGCGCTCAAAATCGAGATGTTGGGCCGCTTTCTGCATCTCCTTTTCCCACTTACGAATAGCCCGGTCGCAAGCTTTTGTGCCTTTGCCAATAAGCGCCTGCAGATCAATATCCGCCAGCGACTTCTCTGCAGCTGCCTGCTCTTCACCGTAATCCACCGCTATCGCTTCCTGCACCCGCCGGGTGATACTTTGCGGCGTAATCTGGTATTCCCGATTGTAGTGCTGCTGTTTTTCACGACGACGTTCCATCTCGGCGATCGCCGTTGTCATTGAGCCGGTTTCTTTATCGGCATAGAAAATCACCTTACCTTCGAGGTTCCGGGCAGCCCGGCCGGAGGTCTGGATCAGAGAACGATGGGAACGCAGAAAGCCCTCTTTATCAGCATCGAGAATAGCTACCAGAGCAACTTCGGGAATATCCAAACCTTCACGTAAAAGATTGATACCAACCAGGATATCAAAGGTCCCGAGACGGAGCTGGCGAATAAGTTCAACCCGCTCCAGAGTGTCAATATCGGAGTGCAGATAGCGAACCTTGAAATCAAGCTCACGTAAAAATTCACTTAAATCTTCAGCCATTCGTTTGGTCAGGGTCGTAACCAGGGCGCGGCTACCGGCAGCCACAGTCTCCCGTAAACGAGCCACAACATCATCAACCTGGCTGGCGGCTGGGCGAATCTCAATCTCGGGATCAACCAGGCCGGTCGGCCGAATGACCTGTTCAACAACCTGTTCGGCAACCCTCAGCTCGTAATCTCCCGGGGTTGCAGAAACATAGATGGTCTGGGCGGTGCGCTCTTCGAATTCATCACTTTTGAGGGGCCGATTATCAAGGGCGGAAGGAAGCCGGAAACCAAATTCAACCAAGGTTGTTTTACGTGAACGATCACCTTTGTACATGCCGCCAATCTGGGGCACGGTAACATGACTTTCGTCGATAATCACGAGATGGTTACGGGGCAGATAGTCCATCAGGGTCGGAGGTGCCGCACCGGCGGCGCGCCCGGTAAGATGACGAGAGTAATTTTCGATACCCTGACAATGACCCATCTGTTCGATCATCTCGAGATCAAACATTGTCCGTTGTTCGAGACGTTGCGCCTCAAGCAGTCGGCCCTGATTTTTTAATTCGCAAAGCCGCTCGTCAAGTTCAACCTGAATTGCTTTAAAAGCGCGGTGCCGCACCGCCTCCGGGGTAACATAGTGACTCGCCGGATAAACCGTAAATTTACCAAGTTTATCAAGCTGTTTACCGGTCAAAGGATCGATCAAAGCGAGCTCTTCAAGTTCATCTCCAAAAAACTCAAGGCGCAGGGCGGTCTCCTCCATATTAGCCGGAAAGATGTCAACACTTTCACCGCGCACGCGAAAGGTGCCACGGTGAAAATCGTAGTCATTGCGCGAATACTGAATATCAACCAGCCGCCGGATGATCTGTTCACGACTTAGGTCGCCACGTTCAGGTTCGAGATAAAGCAGCATCCCCTGGTAGGCTTCGGGCGAACCCAGGCCATAGATACAAGAGACACTGGCAACAATAATCACATCTTCGCGCTCAAGCAGCGAAACCGTCGCCGCATGCCGCAGTTTGTCGATCCGGTCATTGATCGAAGCATCTTTTTCTATAAAGGTATCGGTAGTCGGAATGTAGGCTTCAGGTTGGTAGTAATCGTAGTAGCTGACAAAATATTCAACCCGGTTTTCGGGAAAGAAATCTTTGAATTCCTGGTAAAGCTGCGCCGCCAAGGTCTTGTTGGGAGCAACCACCAGAGTCGTGCGCTGAACTTTAGCGATCACCTGAGCCAAAGTAAAAGTCTTGCCGGAACCGGTGACCCCGAGGAGAACCTGCTTTCGCAAGCCCGTCTCAATCCCGAAACTCAACTTTTCGATGGCCTGCGGCTGATCACCCTGCGGCGTAAAAGGGGCATGAATCTTGAATCGGGGCATCGACAAATACTAGAAGGTTGTCCGAGAATAACAATTTTTTCTCAAATCTAGACCTACGAAAAGTTGAGGGAAGGGCATTCTCGAACAGCCCCCTATCGATGTTCGTGGGTTTTATTAAAGGTAATCTCGGGATTTAATTCAATAATTCGCTTTAAACGCCACGCACTCGGGGCGAGTATGGTTAAGTAACCCTCAGCGTCTAAGGCCAACTGGTTTTCGTTCTTCTTTTTGAACAGGCCGAGCTTTTTTTGGTCGTCACACTCAATCCAGCGGGCGGCTGTATAATCGGCCGCCTCATAGATGGCATCGACCCCATATTCAGCTTTGAGCCGGGCCATGGTCACTTCAAACTGCAACACTCCGACCGCACCGAGAATATAGTCACTACCCATAAGCGGCCGAAAAACTTGAACCGCACCCTCTTCCGAAAGCTGGGTCAGACCTTTACTGAGCTGTTTGGTTTTGAGGGGGTTTTTAAGAACAACGCGGCGAAAATGTTCCGGGGCAAAACTGGGAATCCCGGTAAATTTAAGCTCCTCCTTAGTCGAAAATGTATCGCCGATCTTGATCGTACCATGGTTATGAATACCGATAATGTCACCGGGCCAGGCCTCCTCGACATTACTGCGATCCTGAGCCATAAAAATGGTGGCGTTGGCAATTGTTATATCCTTACCGAGACGATGATGGCGGGCCTTCATGCCCCGGGTAAATTTCCCCGAGCAGATCCGAAAAAAGGCGATCCGGTCGCGATGGGCCGGGTCCATATTGGCCTGAATCTTGAAGGTGAAACCGGAAAAAGCAGATTCTTCAGGTTTAACCATGCGGCTCACGGTCACCCGAGGACTGGGAGCCGGGGCCAACTCAACAAAAGCATCAAGTATTTCTCGAACCCCGAAATTATTAATTGCACTACCAAAAAAAACCGGAGTCTGGCTCGCCTTGAGATATTCAGCACGTTCAAAGGGATTGGCCGCCCCCTCCATCAATTCAACATCTTCACGCAAAATATCTGCCTGTTTACCCAACAGTTCGTCGAGTTGCGGATCCCTAAGATTTTCGATAACGAAGCCCTCCTGCCGGTGACTCTCCTTGCCCGGCGTAAAGAGATGCAGTTTCTGACGATAGAGGTTATAAACCCCTTTAAAAGAATTTCCCATACCAATCGGCCAGGAGAGCGGGGCACACTCAACCTGTAGCTTATCCTCAATATCAGCTAAGATATCAAGAGGTTCGAGACCATCTCGATCCATTTTATTAATGAAGGTGATAATCGGCGTATTACGCATACGGCAAACCTCCATCAATTTTTCAGTCTGCGGTTCCACCCCTTTGGCACTATCGATCACCATCAAGGCGCTGTCCACCGCCGTCAGAACCCGATAAGTATCCTCGGAAAAATCCTGATGCCCCGGGGTATCGAGCAGGTTGATCTCATAATCGCGATAATTGAACTTCATCACCGATGAAGTCACCGAAATCCCGCGTTCCTGTTCAATCGACATCCAGTCGCTGGTCGCATGGCGTGAAGTCTTACGTGATTTCACGGCTCCAGCCATCTGAATGGCACCGCCGAAAAGCAATAGTTTCTCGGTTAAGGTGGTCTTGCCGGCATCGGGATGACTGATAATCCCGAAAGTTCGCCGTTTTAAAATTTCTCTTTCCAGTTGACTACTCAAATTTAAAACCTGTTTTTTCCGATTATGGTCAAACGTTACACTTTTAACACAATAAATTCTATTTTAAATCAAACCCTCGAAACCCGGTCTAGTTCAGGCAATGCCAAATCAAGTAAAACGGGGCGTCATCTAACGAATAGAGCGAAATTTGTCAACCATTTTACTGTGACAGGGTAATCGTAAAAGCTCCCCGTAATTCACCTAAACGGAAGCCGACCGCCTGATCTTCAGGGTAAATCCGGCGCAACGCCCTTTTCAGCTTGCTGCCAATCTTTTCACCATGGCATCTAAGACACAGTGAACCGGTCGGAATCGCCCGTAAATAACGAAATGAGCGCTCACCCCCCTCCTCCTCAACTTCCTGCCAGTACTCCATTCCCGCCAGGGTTTCTCCATGCAGACGGCGTTTTTCTAAAAGCATCAACCCCTCTTTCTCCCAACTATCCGGCCGGTTTTCCGGATTCCGACAACCTCCACTGGTACGCCCCACCTGTACTCCGGAAGGCAGTGAATAACGGGCTGCCAGTTGCGGAGCTACTTTACTACAAACTGAAATCGCCTGCACCGACCGGCCACCGCGAAGTGCGGTTTTAAGCTCCCCCTTCAACTCAGTCATAAAATCCCGGGCCAAAACCCGACACTGCAGAACCCGCCGGTCCTCAGCTCCGGCAGAGGACACCAGCAAAATGAGCAAAAAGAAAGAAAGTAAAAATATATTTTTCTTATTCATCAGAAACCCTTACTTAAATTTACGTTTAACATAAGCCGCAAGATCGACTCCGAAGTCGCTGGACCAATCATCATCATAGACCATTCTGGCGGCCAGTTCAGCGGCCACCATGGCGGCCCGGTATTTCAAAGGCAAGCACTGCGGCAGGCGGGCCAGATAGCGAGATTGTCGGAGAAATTGCGGCAGATGTGATTTTATTACCCGCCGCATGGGGAGCGTATCGAGTAATTCAGAATATTCCTTAAAATAGTTGAACAAACGACTGTAGTTATGGTTTATCTCCATACTCAAAGAGTTTGCAATCATGGTGTAGGATTGCTGTTCACAACTTAAACGATGGCGCCGTAAAATCAACCGGGCCTCATCAGCGGCCCGTTTTTCAAGAATTTCCAGAACGTCACTAACATACTCATCCTTATGTTTGACGAATTCCCGTTCCGAAAGAACCAGGTTAGCAATGATCTCGTAGGAAGAGGAAATCACCCCGCATTTATTGGCTGCAGCATCGCGGATTACAACGACCCCTTTCTCCTGGAGTTTTTCGCGGGCGGCCGGGGTAATGAATGAATTGGCCCCTTCGACGATCGCCCGACAGGTCGGACTACCGTCAACCGAGATGAAATCCTCCCAGTTGTTGACATCGACAGTCTCCGGCCGACCCCCGGCGGGAATAAAGAGATCGGTCGGCACGACAAAGATGGCATGATCAAACTCGCGGTGAAATTCATCCGCGGTGACCCACTCTTCAGAGACTCCTTCAGCCTCTCTGGCAAGCCGTTTATAGAGCTCGGCTAAGCCCTCCCGCCGACGCTCGCGACTGAGCAGAAGGAAACCACCGGGATGCAGTTTTTCCGGTGCAAAAGCATCAATATTCTCTTGCAAAATAATGCGTTTAAGCTCTCCATGATCAAGACCTTCAGGATCAAACAGAACCCCCGACCCAGCCACAATCAGAACGATCTTGACCTGCGCTGAGCGTTCCAGAAGCAGGCGCATGGCGTTACCGGCAACATCGCCATTAGGCCCCCCGGTCAGTTTGACACTGAAAGGGTCACGCCGCATATCGATACCGAGCTCGGCCATGGTAATCTCGGCAAAAGTGATAACCCCCAAAGAGGTCACCCCGTACTGCTTATGATTGATACCGACCGCCTTGCTGGAGATCACTCCATCACCCAAAATATAGCCACGTTTTTTTGATTGCCTGGCAATCAACTCGATCATCGGGTCGTGCATGTTTTCATCGGGACCAAGCTCAATCGGTTCCTCTTCGGCGTAATAATCAACAACTAACGGGTTTTTCGCCCGGCCTTCACTGTCAGTCACATAAAGATCGAAAAAAGCATTGATAAAACCATACTGCAATTTGTAAAGACTCTGCAAACGAGCGGCATCATCGCTAAGGTCACTGACATCGTGAACCACAACCATCTTCGAGCCGCCCTCATAGATATCTTTGTTTTTCAAATGCTGAGTATGAGCCAGAACGTAGACCTCTCGGAACAAAGTACCTGCGGTGGCGAGGAAATCATCCATCGTTGAACAGGAGATTGTGCGCCAGCCACCGCGGGCAATATCTGAAAAACCGACATGAAAACCAGCCCCGTAACGACCGTAAAAGAAAGTGATCCGGAAAGGTGGATCACCGGCCGGGAGATCGGCCGTAAACTCGGCCTTCATCTCAAGCAGATAGGCCGGGTCAAGACGAAAGGCAAGAGCATGTTTCTCCGGCACAAAGAAGTTACTCTTCAAAGTATAGCGAACCAGAAGAAGAGCCGAAGTAAAGATAGTGCGGCGCAGGTCATCAAAATGACGATGACCTGTATTGTAGCCGGCAATCAGCTTCTCAACCTCCTCCTGTAAGCGGCGCGTCTCTACCTCTCGCTCTTTAAGCTCCGGCACAAAACGCGCCCGAAAAAAACCTACCAATGCCAACGCAATCTCGGGGGCGATATGAAAAGCCCGCCGGATTTCACTCAGGTCATAGATGTCGGGCTGGCTGTGAGCCAGATTGATATGACAGAAAGCAACCATGGCATTAATCAGTAGAAGATCTTCACCATCGGCCAGATCTCCCAACACATACTGACGATAGAGACTGCCTTTGTTGGCCAGAATCTGGGTATTGTAGAGCTCCCGCCTGAGACGCTGATAGAAATCCGGCCCCAACCGGTTGCATTTCTCGAGATAAAAAATTCCAAGAAAGTGAGGATTGACACCGGTGGCGATCTCAAGACAGTAGGCGCGGTTAACCCGCCCCTCAAGACGGTGAAACACCTCTAGCACCTGCTCGAGAAAACCCTGCCCGGGAGGGTTGCCAACTGAAAAAAGGATCCGCGTCTCAGGATGATCGCAGGCATCAATCCCCTCTTCCACCGCAAAGTAGAGACCGTCATGGCGGCGCCCCTGCTGATAGAGACAGAGCAGGCGGGCGATCCGTTCCGGCGGTGACACTTTAAGGTAATCGATATTATTAACCGCCAGCAAAATCAACTTGGAGCGCAGCTCGGCAAAGTCAAATTCAGGATAAAGGCGACGCAGTGCCGCCTCCACCTTCGCTAAAAGACCACGGGGCAGTTTAATATTCTTGGCAGTCCGCACTTCATGACTGGAAACCTTTTTAAATTCATAACGCTGGATTTCAAGGACGGCCTCACTGCCGGGCAGGCTCCCGTAAGAGTGGGTGATCTCGGCATAAGTGGGTTTTTCAGGCAAATTGGTCAGGGTCTGATAGATCGAGCCGGCTTGGCTTAAACCGGCAACAATCAACAACTCCTCACGATCGGCGAGCAGGAGATGCCGGTTCATCCCCAGGGTATCAAGACCGGCAATCAACAGATCAAGTACCTGAGGATACTCCTCCATAGTCAGGAAAAAGTAGGGATTCATATTAGCCTGAAGCCAGACCAGATTCTCCTGTTCTCGCTGACGACGCAACTCCAAATTTTCATTCAGACATTGACTTATACGCTGTTCAATAGCAGAAATATCAGACATAGAGATCTCCCTAAATCTATAAAAAATCAAAAATTTTATCTCAATTGATTCCGTGGCAATTATGCTACAGATCTTTCAACTTTTTCTACAACTATTGCCACTTCATGGCTTCTATTGTAACATAACATGTATAAAATTTCCTTAAAAAACTCGCCACCTTAAAGCTGATCATCTCTCTTTCTTTTGCCGCCTCCTGCCACGCACCGGCGGCCGTGTATCGGCCAGATCAACCTCACCACAGTGACGTAAGATCTCTTCTCTAACACAATCACGCAAAGCAACCGCCGCCGACCAGCTAGCATCTCGGGGTTGAGCGGGTTTGGCAATCGTCACCGCTACCATTCCGGGGCGCGGTAACCAGGAACCTGAAGGAAGCTTTTGCCGGGTGCCGCTGAGAATCACCGGAACCACCGGATGGGCGGCGGCCGCCGCCGCGACGAAGGCACCCATCCGAAACGGCAAAAGGCCGGGCAGACGATGAAAGGTTCCTTCCGGAAAAAAAAGAAGTGACCTACCCGAAACCCCAGCCTGGGCCAAACGACGCGCACCGGAAACCCCCTGCTCAACATCGAAACGTTCAACAAACTCCACCCCTATGCGGGCTAGGGGAAGACGAAAAAAAGAGCGCTCTTTAAGCTCGGCTTTGACCACGAAACTGAACTGCAACGGCAACGCCGCAACCAGAACAAAGCCATCGAGATAGCTTGAATGGTTGGCCACCAGAACTACGGAACCATCACAGGGAAGATTCTCCAGACCCCGCACCACCAGAGGGGTCGCCGAGAGCCGCGCCAAGAGCCGTGCTGTGCGCTGTAAAAGCGCCCAACGCTGCCCGAATCTCGGCAACAAAAGTAACAGTAACCAGACCGGAGGAACCAAGAGTAAAAAGAGACCCCAGACATAGCCAGCATAAAGATACGATCCCAACGCCTGCACTCCGCTTAAGAACTGTGGCAGCAAACCCGTAAATGCCACCCGGAACAGCTGCCACCAGACCGCTCTTTGCCCTCGACCCAGGCGACCCTCTTCATAGAGCTCGCGAGTGGCCGCCCGCCTGAGCTTGCCACTTGAGGTTTTGAGAATGGCATGGGGCGGCAGTAACAAAACAGCATCGGGTGGTAACCCCAAAAGATCCATCGTCAAATTGTTGATCTCGCTGTACATAGAGGAGAGGCGCTCTGCCGCAGTCTCCCGGGTCTCAGCCAACACGACCAGACGCTCGGTTTGCGAACGCCGGTCCAAGCTGCCGAAAGCGACGACACAACCCTTTCTGATTCCGGCAACCTTGCCCACCGCCTCCTCAAGTTCATAGGGATAGATATTCCGGCCGCCCCGAATGATAATATCCTTGACCCGGCTGGTAATGTAAACGTCGCCATCGGCGATATAAGCAAGATCCCCGGAATCGAGCCATTTCCCCTGAAAAAGCCGTTTGTTCTGTTCGACATTGCGATAGTAACCACTGGTCACCGAGGGCCCGGTAAAGAGCAGACGTCCCTCCCGGCGTTCACCTAGCTCCTGGCCATGAGCATCGACAACCCGGATCTGATGACCTTTCAACGGACGCCCGCAGGCGACAAAGCGAAGGGCCCTGAAATCGTCTACAGAGGCTGGTTCCGCCCTACCGGAACGCATAAAAGGTTCCCGAACAATCCGGTCGATCGGAACTTTGCGACCCAGCGGAGGAAAGGTCAAGCCAACCGATGATTCGGCCAGACCATAGACCGGAGCCATAACTTCGGAACCGAAACCATAACGCCCAAAACGCTTGCCAAAATTGCGCACGGTCTCCGGACTGACCGGTTCCGCCCCGTTAAAAGCGAGCCGCCAGGAACTTAGATCAAGACCCTCAATATCCCGGTCATCAATTTTTTTCAGGCATAGTTCATAACCGAAATTGGGCGCCGCCGAAAGCGTTCCCCGATGCCGATGCATGGCCCACAGCCAGCTTTCGGGATGGATCAGAAAGGAAAGCGGAGACATGATCACCAGCTGATAACCATAATAAAGGCTCCCAAACCAGGCCCCGATCAAACCCATATCATGGTAGAGCGGTAACCAACTGACAAAAACGTCGCTGGAACTCGCCTTTACACGCTCCCCCATCGCGCGCAGATTAGCGAGCAGGTTGGCGTGCGAAAGAACCACCCCTTTGGGATTACCGGTACTGCCTGAGGTATACTGCAAAAAAGCGGTGTCACCGGGTTTGGCTACATGATGCACTATATGCCCGCCATACGCGGCGAGTTCGGCCACGGTTACGGAACCGCGCAGGGTTTTAACATGAGCCTTCAGGAGCCGCGCCAAGGGCAAAACCTCGGGGATCGTGATCAACAACGCGGCCAGGGAGTTTTTCAAGATGCCGTTATGGCGGCGCAGATGCTCTTCAATCTGCGCCGGCCGGGCTGGGGGATAGAGCGGTACTGGGATCGCGCCAACCAACAGAACACCGAAAAAGCTGTAGAAATAATCCCGGCTGGTGGGTAGCATGAGAGCTACCGTCTGGCCGGGCTCCAGACCTTGGTGTCGCAAACCGCAGGCTACACTTTCGGCACCCTCCATGAGCGCGCAAAAGGTAATCTTTTCCTGCAGGGTGCCCTCAATGTAGAGGTTGATATGAACATTTTGCGGATGCCTTTGGACATGCCACTCGAGAACCTCGAGAAGTGTTTCAGCGTGGGCTACGGCACTTGTAACTTGGTCACTGCAAGCCAGTTTTTCCAGCATAATGTCGCGAGTGGGTCCATCGGCATCGGCGGCCAGAACCGCGCGCAAAAGGTCACGCGGGGATTGGGAACGGGCCAGATCCCTTTCTGAGAGTTTTACGGCAAACCGACGCTCAATACGGCCAAGAAGCTCGACCCGGGCCAGACTGTCCAGTCCAAGATCACGGTCCAGGAGACTATCCAGGGCTACCGTCAGGGTATACCCCTTACCGGCATGCAGTTCTTCCGTCAATTGCCGCACCACCTCTAACAGAAGGTCGATCTTGGCGGTTCCTTGGTTGCTTGCGGAATTCTCTTGCAATTTACAATACCTTACGTGTTCCGGGGTCGACGACTATCATCCGTATGGCTGTGGACTACGGCATAGTCCTTGAGTTTGATGCCAAAGTTAATCACCACAAACCCGCTCAAAAAAATCCAGCATCTCTTTCACGGCCATCTCCCGGAGCTCCGAGCTTTCCACCAGAATCTCGTGTCGGGCTTCCGGAATTACCTGAAGTTCACAGTTACCGGCCCGACCGCAAAAAAATCGCTCTTGGGCCTGGTTATCAACCACCTGATCAGCCCCAGCCTGAAGAATCAGGAGCGGCGACTGCAAACTTTCAGTCCCCGCCATAACCTCTTCGATGGCCACCAAGGCTTGCTTGACCCAGGCGTTGGTCGGCGAGCCCAACTGGACTTGGGGATACTCAGCCATGAGACGCTGATTACGATTATAATTCTCCCGATCAGAGGTCAGAATATTATCATCGCTAAAAGACTCCGGCTTGAAAGGACCACCTCCGATAATATAACTTTGATTCTGTCCCAGAGCACCAAGCAGAGACAATAACGGCGGCACCAGAAAGACGGGCCAGGGAGCGGTGGAAAAACCGAGCATCGGAGCGGTCATGACGATACCGGCAAAACTTCCCGGATAACGCAGCTCATGTAGCAGAGTTATAGTCCCCCCCATCGAATGAGCCAAGACCAAACAACAGTCATGGGGCTGGCGGCTGACAATCTGTTCCAGAAAAAAGTTAAGGTCGGCGACATAGTCTTCAAAGCTGTCGACATAACCTTTATGGGGGTCGGCGAGCTGACGGTCGGAAAAACCCTGACCGCGATGGTCAAAGGTATAGACCGAAAAATCAGCGGCGCTTAATTCATCGATTACTTTGCGATATTTAACAAAGGTTTCGTTGCGACCATTAACAATAACAACCGCCCCTTTTTCAGCTTTAACTTCCCGGATCCCATAGACAATCCCGATTCCATAACGGCCCTCAAAAACACCGATTTCCATCTCCGGAAGAAGCTGCTCTACTTCACCTACCGACCCTGACGCCATAACCTCTCCAAGCCGCGCGACAAACAGGACAAAAAACCCCATAATAAAGGCAAAAAACCACTTTTTCCTCACATAAACTCCAACTTTTGAAAAACTTTCCGCCATTTCGGATGATTTGTCAACAAAAAAAACAGCTCCCCAACACCCCCTTCCGCAAAATTTAGCTATTGGGCAAAAAGACAATTTTTCGAGGTACCCTGTATTTATTGATAATATTAGTTTTGTAACTTTGGGGTACAGTTCCCTGTGTCATTCGCACATTTTTGCGCTTGTTTCAGTCCAGCTGGCGGCGAATGAAAGCCGGGATATCATAATCATCAACCCCACCTTCAAATTCCCCTTCAGATGAACCGACCACCTTTTTCATCATCTGCGGGAGATCCTGAATATCATCAAGAGGTTTCATATGGTCTGCCATCCGATCGAAATCGACCGCTTCATATTTATGTTCCAAAGATAAACTCTCATCCTGACGCGCCTGAAAGGCTGGACGATCAAGATTATCACGCCGTGAACCGATCGGATATTTACCGGCCAGCCCGAGACCCGGCCCCTTGACTGAGGCAACCGAACGCTGCACCGAATCAAAACCCGTAGCAATGACTGTCACCCGAAGATTTTCAGCCAAAGAATCATCAAGCACAACTCCCCAGATAACCTCGGCATCTTCATGCGCCTCTTCTTGAATCAGGGTTGCAGCTTCGCTGATCTCATGCAGAGTCACCTCGGTAGCCGCTGCAATATTTATGATTACCCCGCGGGCCCCTTGAATACTCAAATCTTCTAAGAGCGGCGATGCGATCGCCTTCTGAGCTGCCTCTAAAGCACGATTTTCACCACTCGCCATACCGGTTCCCATAAGGGCCATACCCGTATTGCCCATAACCGTTTTGACATCCTGGAAATCGAGGTTTATCTGACCATGCACATTGATCAGATCGGAGATGCTACGCACCGCCTGAAGCAAAACATCATCCGCCTTCTTAAACGCATCAACAGCCGTCGTCTCTTTACAGACCGTATTAAGCAGACGCTGATTGGGAATCGTGATCAGGGCATCAACATTTTCCCGTAATTTTTCCAATCCCTCTTCGGCAACCCGCATCTTCTTTTTACCTTCAAAACTGAACGGCTTGGTTGCCACCCCAATCACCAGAGCCCCGGCTTCATGAGCCAACTGGGCAACCACCGGTGCTCCACCGGTTCCCGTGCCCCCCCCCATACCAGCTGTCACAAAAACCATATCAGCTCCGGATATGAGTTCAGAAATTTGTTCCGCGTCCTCCAAAGCCGCACTGCGCCCGATATCGGGATTGGCACCAGCTCCCAGACCTTTGGTCATCCGACTGCCGAGCTGTATCCGAAACGGAGCCTGCGATGCATTAAGATCCTGTGCATCAGTGTTCGCAACAATAAAATCAACCCCTTCCAGACCCGAGACAATCATGTTGTCAACCGCGTTGCCGCCACCACCGCCAACGCCAAGCACTTTGATATCAGCCGCCAGACTTCTACTCTCTTCAAATTCAAATGTCATCGTTCTCCCCCCCTTACTTACCTCTAAAGATCCCATCACACCCTAAATAAATACCTAAAAACTTAAAGACTACTTGCAACTCACCTTAAAAAAAGTCCTTCATCCAGCTCATAACTTTATTGAAAAAACTGCCTATTTCTAAACGACTGAAATTGCCGTTGCTGCGCGGCGCTGTATGTTTCTCACCGGCATACTGGAGCAAGCCGACAGCGGTCGAGTACATCGGATTTTTGACCGCTTCAAAACCACTCCCTTGACCTTCGGGAAAACCGACACGAGCCTGTTGTTCAAAAACTTTTTCAGCCAGTTCTGCAGTTCCCGACAGCAACGCCGTGCCTCCGGTGACAACCACCCCGGAAACCACCTGATCATAGACGCCTGACTTATGCAGCTCACGATTTGCCAGTTCAAAAATCTCTTCTAAACGCGGCTCTATAATTTCACCTAAGATCTGGCGCGACAATTTTCTGGGCGGCCGCCCGCCGACACTCGGCACATCTATCGCTTCATCTTGATCAATAATTCGCATCGTCGTACAACCGTATTGACGTTTAATTTTCTCAGCCGCCTCCATCGGCGTTCGTAAACCAATTGCAATATCATTGGTTACCTGATTCCCTCCCAGAGGGAGAGAGGCCGTATAACATATCGTACCATTACTAAAAATCGCTATATCAGTAGTTCCCCCGCCGACATCGACCAGAACAACTCCTAGTTCACGTTCTTCGGCAGTCAAAACCGCCCGGCTTGAAGCCAATTGCTGCAAGACCACCCCTCTGACATCAAGCCCGGCCCGGTTACAGCAACGATAGATATTCTGCAAAGAGGCCGCTGCCGCCGTAACAATATGAACATCAACTTCAAGCCGCACCCCGGACATTCCAACCGGGTCAACCACGCCCTCCTGATCATCAAGAAAGAACTGCTGAGGAATGGTATCAATCACCTCACGATCAAGAGGAATGGCCACGGCCCGGGCCGCATTCAGCACCTGTTCGACATCACGAGCGCTGACTTCGCGATCCTTAACCCCGATAATACCATGACTGTTAAGACCCTGAAGATGACTACCAGCTATACCGGTCTGAACAACCTTAATTTTCTGGCCGCTCATTTTTTCCGCCTCTTCAACCGCCTGACGAATCGATTCTACCGTACTGTCAAGGTTGATAACCACCCCTTTACGCAAACCTCTCGAAGGGGCGATACCAAAGCCCGCAACTTCGAGTCCGTCTTCATCCAGTAAGCCCACCAAGACACAGGTTTTCGTCGTTCCCAGATCAAGACTGACAACCATCTGTTCATTTTTGGCCATGTTTCTCCGCCTTCAAATCGACACCAACTGTTTGCGGCCTAAGACCGGCCACTACCGTACCGATCCCGGCACAATCAAAATATTTTACCGCCATCGATCTCTCCCCGAGGACCTCCAAAACCTGCCGCCAACGCTTAAGACGTTCGTCAAAACCCTCTAATCCCAATTGCAACTCCCAAACCTTACCGGTGGTAAAAACGGTCACTCCACAAACCTCATCAAGCCCAATCTGGGCAATTTTTTCGGGCCACTCCCGACCCCTTTTCTCCCATAGAGAAAGTAGAGTAAGAGATTTTTTCAGCAACCGACTCCAGACTTCCGGTTGCGTTTGCCACTGGACCATTGAAACTCCGCTGATCAGCGGGAAATCGAGTATTTCATTTTTGGATGCCGGAGCAATCACGCTCCCCTCCTGATCGACCAAATAAAGTTCATCAAGATATAAAAGAGCTTTGGGCTGACGTTCTTTTACCAAAATTTCCAGACGATCCGGCCAGCGCCGACGAATCCAGGTTTCCCCGACAAATGGCAGAGCCGTCACCCGATCCTGAACCTCCTTGAGATCAAAAGCAAAAATCAGTTGCCGAGGTGCGAGGCCCAAAACCTTGATTATCTCCCGACGAGAACTGCGATAATTACCCTGCACAATAATCTCTTTAACCAGAAAACCGTCCCGTCCTTTGAACCAGCCATCGACACTTGTTACGAGGGTCGGCCACCAGAGCCATAGGGCTCCACTGCCAAGTCCGCAAAGACAAACAAACGCCATGAGCAGCAAGAATTTCCGATTGAGGCTCCTTGACTGCGGACAACGGGCCCGGCGGACATCTTTGCGACTATTGCTAATCCGCTCACGCCGCTTACTCTTTTCAGAATGGGGCAAGATCAAGACCAGCACCTTGAAGAATGCGATCTATTAACGTTATAAAATCAATCCCCGCAGCCTCTGCCGCCTGTGGCAGGAGGCTGGTTTCGGTCATCCCCGGCACCGTATTGACTTCGATGACATAGGGCCGGTTCTCCATATCGAGCCGAAAATCAACCCGCACCGCCCCCCGCACACACCCTAAAACCCGGGCACTTAATTTAGCCATATCCTGAACTTTTCGGGCAATATCCGGATTTACCGGGGCCGGCACCAGATACTCGGTATAACCTTTGGTATATTTAGCCCGATAATCATAAACTCCACCCCGAGCTCTAATCTCAATCAGCGGCAAAGCTTCGCCACCCAAAATTGCGGCGGTCAATTCAAGTCCCGGTATATAACTTTCGATCATTACCTGCCGACTATACTTGCGGGCCTCCACCAAGGCTTCAGGCAGCTGTTCAGCACCGGAAACAATACTCAGACCAAGACTGGAACCCTCGGCTACCGGCTTTACCACCAGAGGATAACCACCCAACGGCACCGCGATCTCACCGGCGCCCTCATCAGGCACTGTATAAGCGGGGGTCGGGATATCGTATGACAACAAAACCCTTTTGCTCAGCACTTTATTCATGGCAATACTGCTGGCCATAACCCCGGGACCGGTATAGGGAATCTTGAGATATTCCAAGACCCCCTGAATCGTGCCATCCTCCCCATAAGCCCCATGCAGGGCGATAAAAACCACCTCAATCCGCGATTCTTTCAATCGTTCAACAACCTGACGGTCAACATCAATCAGGGTCACCAAATAGCCCAATTCCTGCAGGGCCAAACCCACCGCTTTACCACTTTTAAGTGAAACTTCCCGCTCGCCAGAAAGTCCACCATAGAGTACCCCAATCCTTGTTTTCGGCGTAAATTTCATCAGCACCTCCCTTGATCAAGAATATATCTTGATCTCCGGTTCGAGGTTGACCCCATAACGATCGCGGACCCGGGCCTGCATACTTTTCATCAGAGCCCTAACTTCATCAGCTCGTGAACCTTGGTCCGCAACAATGACGTTGGCATGTTCGCCAGAGACATATGCACCCCCACAACGCATTCCTTTGCAACCGGACTCATCAAGAAGACGGCCGGCAAAATCACCAGTCGGATTTTTAAAAATCGAACCCCCATGAGCTCCACGCGGCAAGCGTTGCCACCGTAACTCCTTAACCTCGACAATTGTCTTTGCAACCTCGTGGGGAGCTCTCCGACCAAGCAGAAAATAGGCTGCCACTACCACCTGTTCAGAGGACAAGCCACCATCACGATAAGCGGGCTTTAAACGAGACGCACTCAACCAGACAAGACCCGCTTTTTCCATAATCTGAAGGGCTGCCAGACAATCATAAATCGTAACCCCATAAGCCCCGGCATTCATAGCCAAAGCCCCGCCGACAGTTCCCGGAATACCGGCCAGCTTTTCGAGCCCCCCATACCCTTCGACTTCACTCAGTTTAACCAGTTGGGAGAGATGAACTCCGCATTCGACCCGGAGCATTACCGACCAGGAATCAGCCCCGACAATTTCAAGCTGTCCAAAACCTTTGCCAAGACCGATCACCACCTGATCCCGAACCCCTGCGTCGCCAACCAAGATATTATAACCACCACCAAGAATCAAAAATTGCAGTTCTAACTCCACCAAAGTTTGGAGGGCCAGTTCGAGCTCCTCTAAAGATTCAGGCTGTAGATAAAAAGCTGCAGCGCCACCAATCTTGAAGGCGGTTTTCAAGGCTAAGGGCTCTTCCTCAATCAGGAACCCGGCCAAACGGCAACGTAACTCATTTTTTTGTTCTTCGTTAATCAAGGGGGCAGCCTACGGTATAATTTTCAGCAGGTTAATCACTTTTTTGACCCCAGAAACCCGAGCCGCCACAGCAACTATCCGACTCTCCATATGGGGGGTACGTACCCGTCCCGGCAAGGTAACTTCTCCATTATAGACATCAACATCGACACCGATAACTTTAGGCATCTTAAAAACCACCTTTTCAGATTTTAAATAGAGCGTTTTTATACCTCAACCAATTCTTGCCCCAAACGACAGATATCACCCGCACCCAAAGTAAGAACAAGATCGGAGGGTTGTATCTGGCCTAAAACAAATTGCCGTAACGCTTCACGATCAGCACAATAATAGACCTGTTTATGACCATGTTGACGAATTGCTTCAGCCAACAGTTCACCACTGATTCCCGCGATCGGAGTTTCTCCCGCCGCATAGATGGCCGTCACCACGAGGATATCAGTCTCATTAAAAGCGACCAGGAAATCATTGAAAAGATACTGCGTGCGCGTATATCTGTGCGGTTGAAAAAGGGTCAGCAGACGCCTTTCGGGCCAGGCCTGGCGAAGTGCTTCAAGGGTTACCATGATCTCGGTCGGATGATGACCATAATCATCGACCAACAGGGCCCCTTTAAACTCACCCAAGATTTGCAAACGCCGTTGAACTCCGGCGAAACCTGAGAGATGTTGCCGGATATCCGCAAATTCGAGACCTAATTCAAAACCGGTCGCAATCGCCGCCAGGCAATTGAGAACATAATGACGACCCGGCATGTCGATAACAAACTCGCCCAACTCCCGACCTTTAACCAACACCCGGAAACGACTCTGCATGCCTTTGATCGTAACCTCAAGGGCCCGAACATCAGCCTGCGGGTTGAAACCGTAAGTCGAAATCCGACGCCCGATGCGGGGAATAATCTCCTGGACCCGGGCATCATCAAGACAAAGAACAACAAGTCCATAAAAGGGAACCTTATTGGCAAAGGCGACAAAATTATCTTCTATCTCACGTATGCCCCCCTGATAATAGTCGAGATGTTCACGATCGATATTGGTTATTATCGCAATAATCGGCGACAACGCGAGAAATGAGCCATCACTTTCGTCGGCTTCCGCGACCAGGATCTCCCCCTCTCCAAGACAGGCATTACTGTTGATACTGTTGAGTCGGCCACCGATAACCACGGTCGGGTCGAGATCGGTGCCACTGAGCATGGTCGCAATCATCGATGTCGTCGTAGTTTTGCCGTGGGTACCGCCAACCGCGATACCATATTTAAGGCGCATAAGTTCAGCTAACATCTCGGCCCGAGGAATGACCGGAATTGCCCGGGCATGGGCTTCAATAATCTCTGGATTTTCATCTTTTATGGCTGTCGAACGAACCAGCACCTGAACATCGCCAACATTCTTTCGATCATGACTATAGGCAATTTGGGCGCCCAACCCTTCCAGCCGTTCGGTTACCGGACTCTTCTGGAGATCTGAACCATGCACCTGATAACCCAGATTAAGCAACACCTCAGCAATACCGCACATGCCACTGCCGCCAATGCCGACAAAATGAACCCGCTCAACCTTATGGTGCATGCCTTTCACTGAAGCACTCCTTTCTTGAACATTTATTTTCAAGATTAATCATAAAATCAATTTCAAACAGTAATCAACAATCTTCTCCCGAGCTTCGGGCCGGGCCTGCCGGAGTGCCGCCTCAGCCATCTTTGCCAAGGTTTGCGGATCATTTATAAGACGTTCAACATCCGCAGCCAGCGACTGACTCTCAAATTCACTTTCAAGCCTCAACCAGGCAGCCCCTGAATCTGCAAAAACGCTGGCGTTAAAAGTCTGGTGATCATGGGCGGCATGGGGGAAAGGCACCAGAATAGCCGGTTTTCCGAGGGCTCCCAGTTCGGCCAAAGTCAAAGCCCCGGCTCGGCAGATAAGGAGATCGGCATTTCTGTAATAAGATTCTATATCATTAATAAATTCTACAACTTCAACCCGTTCCTTCCAGTTGTCATAGGCTTTTACGACCTCCGCAAAATCATGGGCGCCACTCTGATGGACAACCTTTAATCCAGGGTAGCATTCCGCCAATCTTGAAAACGCTAAAGGAACCACCTGATTAAGTATCCTGGCCCCCTGACTACCGCCGACGACCATAACATTAAACCCTTTTTCCCCGGCCCTTTCCTTTAACAAAACCTCCGGCTTTACAATCTTTTGCAGTCGAGCCCGCAACGGATTGCCAAAATCGTACACCTTACGGCTGCGCAGATGTTCCTTCGCTTTAGCAAAGGCGATAAAAACCGCATCAGCCCAAGGCGCCATAATTCGGTTAACCAGCCCTGGAAAAGCATTCTGTTCCTGCAACACCCAGGGTAACCCGGCAACCATGGCGGCCAGTAAAACCGGAGCACTTGCATAACCGCCAAGCCCTACCACCAGGGAGGGCCGGTAACGAACCAGGAGAATCAGGGCTTGGACCACCGCTTTGGGAAAATTAAACAATGCTTTAAGACGACGACGTCCCCGGATGCCGACCAAACCATGAACCTCGAGAAAAACCAGCGGATAACCCAGTTCGGGAATCACCCGGGCCTCAAGCCCGCGCCGGGTTCCGGCAAAAACAATCTCCATATCCGGCTGCTGGCGGCGAAATTCTTCAGCCAGAGCAATCCCCGGGAAAAGATGCCCTCCAGTACCGCCGCCGGCAAAAAGAATGGTCTTAGCGGGAATGATTGTCTTAGCGGGTTTGGCGACTGACATTTAACAATACCCCAACGGCGGCCAAAGAGACACAAAGTGAACTCCCGCCATAGCTTAAAAATGGAAAGGTCAGCCCCTTGGTCGGCAAAAGTCCGAGGGTAACCCAATAGTTGACCGTCATCTGCAAAACCAGCAACAGCGTCAAACCAAAAGCCAATAGGGTACCAAACCGATCAGGTGCTGAACGTGAAATTTTAAGGCCGCTCAAGAGTAGCGCCAGAACCAGAAGAACCAGAAACGTGACCCCCATAAAACCAAATTCCTCGGCCCACACGGCAACGATAAAATCAGTATAGGCTTCGGGTAGATAGAACAGCTTCTGGGCGCTGTTGCCGGCCCCGACCCCACTTATCCCTCCCGAACCATAAGCTATCAATGACTGTTTAAGCTGGTAGGAGATCCCTTTCCCCTGCCAATTCAGAAAAGAGGTCAAGCGTTCCATGCGGTAGCCCCGGCCAGCAATTGCGGCAACTATTCCAACTACCCCAACTAACCCGAGAAGGGATAAGTGTTTGAAGCGAGCTCCCGAGACAAAAACCAGAACCACGGTCAGGGTAGCAATAACCACGGAAGAACCAAAATCGGGTTCCTGCATCAGAAGTATGACCATAATTCCGAGAATCACCAAGGGGGGCAGCAAACCCCGCCTGAAATCACGAATATTCTCACCCTTTTTCGCCAGATAAGCACACAGATAGATAATAAAACTTAATTTACAGAACTCTGAAGCCTGGAGATTGAAAAAAGGAGTTTTAATCCAACGCGTCGCGCCTTTGACCTGGTGACCGATTCCCGGCACAAGAACCAACCCCAACAGGGTTATACTGAGCAGGATAAGCGGCAGGGTCAACTTACTCCACCAGTGATAATCAAACCGGGCACAAAGAAAGAGCGCAACCGCCCCGAAGATTGCGAAAATCATCTGCCGACCGAGATAGAAACTACTTTGTCCGTTGCTGTGCAGGGCTTTGATACTGCTGGCGTTAAAAACCATCAGCAAACCCAAGCAGAGCAGTGTACCAACCACCGCCAATAGAATAATCTCATCACGTTTCATAGCTAACCATTTACGGTGACGCCCACATCCCGTACCTGAGTACGAAAGGTGTCACCACGTTCTTGATAATTCTTGAACTCATCAAAACTGGCACAGCCAGGGGCCAGCAAAACAACATCACCGGGCTGGGCCACAGTCACGGCCCGATCGATGGCACTTTGTAGATCCGGCGCCTTAAAACCTTTGTCATAAGCCGGTAATTGCCGGACAATTTCGAGCGCCGCCCGGCCAAAGGGAATCAACTCGCGCAAACCTTGCTTTAAGAAAGCGTCAAGCACCGTAAAATCGGCCCCTTTATCAGAACCTCCCAACAAAAGAACCAGAGGTCTCTCAAAACTGGTCACCGCCTTAATCACGGCATCAATATTAGTAGCTTTGGAATCGTTGTAAAAATCGACCCCGGCCCGGCTCCCGACATACTCCAGACGATGGGCAATGCCGGTAAAGGCGTTAAGAGTTGAAATAATTATCTCCTCCTTAATCCCCCAGACTAGAGCCACCAACAAAGCCACCAGATAGTTGGAACGATTATGGGCACCCGGCAGTTTCGACATCGGAGCCTTAAGCTCTCTTCCGAGATCACGGCCATCAAGGGACCGAGCCTTGATGGTTATTTTATCTTCCAGCCAGCTCGCCCCCGATTCGACTTCTTGCTCAACACTGAAAAAAAGAAGTTCCGGTACATTTTCTCCGGCTTGCCGACGGGCTTTAATGTGGGAACCAAAAGCTGTCAGTTCCGGGTCATCACGATTAAGCAGTAAAAAATCGGTGCTCTGCTGATTTCGACAAATCGCGGTTTTGGCCTTAAGATAGGCCTCCGTATCCGGATAACGATCCTGATGGTCGGGAGTCAGGTTTAAAACAATTGCGACCCGAGGATGAAAACTCTCGATACTTTCAAGTTGAAAACTGCTGAGCTCCAGGATTGCCGACGCAAACTGCTCTTCGACCATTTCAACCGCCGGGCGGCCGAGATTGCCGCCCACAAAGGTGTTAATCCCAGCCGCAGCAAAGATCTCTCCCAACAGGGTCACAGTTGTAGTTTTTCCGTTAGTACCGGTCAAAGCCACCAATGGAGAAGTGCTATGGCGAACCGCAAGCTCGACTTCGCTGATAACTTCACAACCGCCCCGGCGCGCCAGCTTAAAAATCGGCAACCCCAAAGGCACCCCGGGACTAACAACAATCAAGTCTCGATTGAGAAAGAAATTTTCACTATGCCCCCCCGTCTCAAAATCGGTAATCCCGATTTTGGCCAGAGTTTGCAAAGCCTCTTTTAATTCAGTCACGGAACGCTGATCACTAACCGCCACCGCCCACCCCTGTAACTGTAAAAACCTGGCGGCGGCAATACCACTGACCCCAAGACCGACGACCAGAGCCTTTTTCTTTTGGCTATCGATATGCACCTGTTTCATCTTAGCTTTAATGTACTTAAGGCAAAAAGAGCCAGAATCAGAGCGATAATCCAGAACCGGACAATAACCTTGGGCTCGGCCCAACCTTTCAGTTCAAAATGATGATGCAAAGGGGCCATGCGAAAGACCCGTTTACCGGTCAACTTAAAAGAAGTCACTTGGATAATCACCGACAAAGTCTCTAAAACAAAAATGCCGCCAACCAGAAAAAGCAAGATCTCCTGTTTGGTGACCGCCGCCACCGCCCCAAGGCCGGCACCCAGGGCCAGAGAACCAACATCACCCATAAAAATTGCCGCCGGATAGGTGTTGAACCAGAGAAAACCTAAGGCTGCACCAATCATCGCGCCACAGAAAACCGCCGTTTCACCAACCCCAACGACATACTGAATCTGCAGATATTCGGCCAGCAAACTATGACCGGCGACATAACTGAAGATCATATAAACAGCAAAGGCAACCAGGGAAGGCCCCGTGGCGAGACCATCGAGACCATCAGTCAGATTAACCGCATTTGAAGTTCCGACCACAACTATCGCTATAAAAGGAATATAGAAAAGCCCGAAATCGGGCAAAATACGCTTAAAAAAAGGCACCGTCAGAGTCGTTGAGTAGCCCGGCAGGGAATAGACTATAATTGCAAAAATCGAAGCGACTATAAATTGGGCCGCCAGTTTCTGGCGAGCTGAAAGACCGATCGAATTGGCTTTTACTAGTTTCCGATAATCATCGACAAAACCGATTACGCCAAAGCTTAGGACCACGGCCAAAACCAACCAGACATAGATTTCAGTGAGATCCGCCCAGAGCAGGGTGGCAACCGAAACCGAAAAAATGATCAGGACACCGCCCATAGTCGGGGTTCCCGACTTGACCTGGTGGCTTTGCGGACCGTCCTCACGCACCACCTGCCCGATCTGCAGAGCCTTAAGCCAGGCAATAACCTTGGGCCCCAGATAAAAAGCCAAAAATAGCGCGGTTAGAGCGGCATAGATGGCTCGGAAGGTGATATAGCGAAAAACATTAAAACCGGACCATAAATTATGCAGGGGATAAAGAATATGATAGAGCATCAAGCAACCTCAAAATAGTCTAGTAGAGGATCGATAATCTTTTCTAAAGCCAGGGCCCGTGACCCCTTAACCAAGACCAAAGATTCGACCGGCAGATGCTGTTGCAGTAGTTTAACGACCTCAGTTTGAGCTCCTGCCGGGAAAACAAAGATGCGCTTGGCCGGCAAGCCAGCAGCCCTGGCCGCCGCTGCCAGATCTTCTACGGCGCGACCCAGCAAGACCAGAAGATCGGGTCGCAATTCAGCCACCCGACGCCCGATACGTTGATGTAAAGATACACTCTCTTGACCGAGCTCATTCATATCACCGAGGATCAACGCCAGGAAACGCTTTTCCCGGCGTTCCGCCACTGCGGTCAAGGCCGCTTCCATCGAATCGGGATTGGCATTGTAGGCATCATGGACCAAAACCCCCGCCCCCTTTCCCAGATCATGTTTTTCGAGTCGACCGGCCAGATTTTGAAAATTATGCAATGCTTCGGCAACAGAAGCCGGTGTCACCCCCGGCAAACAAGTACCGGCAGCCGCGGCCAAAGCCGCATTCATGACATTATGGCGACCCCAGCAGGGCAATTTGACGGTCACTTTTTCTCCGCCCTTTTCAAAAACAAAGCTTAAACCCTCGGGAATCAGCCAAATCTCCGAAACTTCCACTAAATTCCGCGCCCCCCCGTGCGCCCCATGCAATGAAACCGGCAGGAGACCGATCTCATCCGGCAAACGCTTACTTACAAGAGCCGGAACCATTTGCGCAAGATAAGGGTCATCAGCATTATAGATCACAGAGCCGCCCGGCTTAATCTCCCTGAGCACCTCACACTTGGCCCGAGCCACCGCTTCCAAAGAACCCAGACCCTCAAGATGGGCTGCGGCAACATTGGTTAAAACAACATAATCGGGCCTTACTATAGCTGCCAAAGAGGCAATTTCACCCGGTTCATTCATACCCATTTCAAGCACCGCCACCTGACAATCCTCGGGCATCGCCAAAATGGTCAAGGGCAGGCCGATCCGGTTATTGAAATTTCCTGCGGTTTTATGGACCCGTAAATGAGAGACTAAAAGATGAGCCAGCATCTCTTTAGTTGTCGTTTTACCGTTAGAACCAGTCACCGCAATCACAACCGGCGCCACTTTCTCAAGGTGTGCCTTGGCCAGTGTCGCCAAGGCGCTAAGACTTTTTTTGACCGGCAGAAAAAGAGTCTGCGGATAACGCTGAGCCAGTCTCAAAAAACCTCCGGTGCCCTCTTCAACCACCACCGCTGCGGCTCCTTTAGCGATCACCTGATCGATAAAATCATGGCCATCGAAACGCTCCCCCCGCAGCGCGATAAAAAGTTCACCCGGGCAAAGTTTACGACTATCTATAGTAATCCCGGTCAGATCAAAATCAAGATCAAGCTCTCGACAGGTCGGCAGAGCCTTTACCTGAAGCAGATCGGCCAGTTGTTTGAGTTTCCAAAAATGGTATCGGCTCTCACTCATTTCAGATCTCACTACTCAAACGAAAAACAAAATCAAGTTCGGGCTCCAACATGGTTCCCGGTAGGGGTTTTTGGGAAACGATCCGCCCCTGTCCCGAAATTTTGACAGTTCTACGGTAGTTGCCGACGAACACTAATGCCTCACGAATCGTCTGGCCTGTAAAATCAGGCATCACCCTTGCGGTTTGCACCAAATTTTCAGCTATTTCGACGGCATGATCATCCACCACTTGATCGGGGTTATCCTCTTTTAACAACCTCTCCAGATTGGCAAACTCGGCCTTAGAAACATAATTAAGATGACCAGCCAGACGACGGTTGATCCGCTGAAAAGCCGGGGCCGCAACCACACCACCATAGATTGAGCTACGCGGTTCATCGACCATCACGTAAACAACCTTACGTGACTGGCCAGCCGGTGGATCAACATATCCGATAAATGACGCCCAATAATCACTATGAGAATAATGCTTCTCGGAAAAATCAAATTTTTGCGCAGTTCCGGTTTTTCCGGCTACCCTGAAACCGGGAATCCGGGCCTGGGGTGCGGTGCCATCATCCTCTACCACCAAGGCTAAAGCCTGATCGATCTGTTGCGCCACCCCGACACTACATACCCGCTGCGATGATTTTTTAAGCGGATGTTCATAGACCGTCCAACCAGCTCCGTTGACAACTTTAGAGACCAGATGCGGCGTTACCCGATAACCACCATTGGCGAGAGCCGCATACGCGGCCACAAGTTGAACTGAGGTCAAGGAGATCCCCTGACCAAAAGCGAGATTACTAAGATCAATCGGGCGCCACTTACGCCAGAGACGTAGACGACTGGAAGGCTCATTAGGAAAATCTATACCGCTACGAGAGCCGAACCCGAAATTTTTTAAAACCGCATAGAAACGCTCAGCTCCAACTCGGTCAACAATCTTGGAACAACCAATATTGCTGGAATACTTAAGCACTTCATCGAGACGCAAAAAACCATGTTCGTGGGTATCGTGAATCGTGCGGCGGCCGACTTTATAGCTTCCCTCTTCACAGTCAATAAGGTCGTCGATCTTGAAGAAACCTGATTCCAGGGCTGCTACCAGGGTAAAGACCTTAAAGGTTGAACCCGGCTCCAGAAGATCACCAACCGCCCGGTTACGCCACATAGCCGGATTATTTTTTCGTTTACTATTGGGGTTAAAACACGGATATTGGGCCATCGCCAGGATAGCGCCGTTATCTGAGTTCATAATTAAGGCAACCCCCCCTTTACCTCGACTTTCAGTAACCGCCGTTTCAAGCTCCTGCTCTGCTAAAGCCTGCAGATGTCGATCGATGGTCAAATAGACAGTTTTACCTTTATAGTGATCAAGCTCCGGGTATTGAGAACTCTCAACCACCTGGCGCCGGGCATCATACTCCAACTCAAGATAGAGCTGACGTCCCTTAAGGTACTCTTCGTAATAACGTTCAAGACCCTCCTGCCCCTGGCAATCGATATTAGTAAAACCCAAAACCTGACCGGCAAGTCCTCGGTTAGGGTAAATCCGCCGGTTCTCTTTTAAAAAAGCCAGCCCGGGCTCTCGCTCACACCAGGGCTTCAGAGCCTCAACCTGAGCTGGAGTCAAGGAACGCTTAAGCCAGACAAATCCCCGCTCACCGCTCAGGCGTCTCTCCAGAGTTGCGACCTTGACCTGTAAAATTGGCGCCAATCCTTTGGCAATACGCTTCCCATCCTCAATCCGCCGGGGCTCAGCACAGAGAGAGCTCCCTTTGATACTGACGGCCAGCACGCCACCATCAGCCGCCAAAATCTGCCCTCTTTCGCAATGAACCAGCAAACTTGAACTGCGCTGTTGCTGCTGTCGGGCCAGATAGTATTCGTGTTTTACGATTTGCAGAAAATAGGCGCGAGCGACAACCGCGACCAAACTAAAAACGACGACGCCGGCTACCAATCCTATTCGTAACCGTAAACGACGTCGTTCATTTTTGGATTCGCGTTTTGTACGCTTCATGGTAAAACCATCTTGTGCCCGGGCCGCGGCTCTTTGAGACCTAGTAAACGGGCCAGACGAGCCAAGTTCTGTGGTCTTTTTAAGGTCGCTAGTTCGGCCTGCAGTTTATCTTGCTCCTCAATGAGGTGTTTTTCCGCTTCCCGCAAATCATTCAATCGATAACCCCGGGCTACAATCTTATGGTTAAGACAGGAGCAATAAAACATCATCCCCACCATAACCACCAGCAGGCAACTGTTGAGCCAACTCCACTGAGATTGATGGCCTTTTTTCGGAGCCACAAAACACCCTACAAAGATTCAATCGCCCGCAGACAAGCACTACGGCTACGGGGATTTAAGGCTATTTCCGAGTCTTGGGGCCGGACTCCCCGCCCGGTCAGAATTTTAACCCTTGGCTGTTGTCCACAACCGCAAACCGGCACCCGCGGCGGACAGACACAACCTTTAGAGGCCTGTCGAAAAATCCTTTTAACCAAGCGATCTTCAAGAGAGTGATAAGAGATGACCACCATGCGGGCACCGCATTCAAGGCGTTCTAAACCGGCATCAAGAACCTGGCCAAGAGCACCAAGTTCATCATTAACGAAAATACGTAAAGCTTGAAAAACCCGGGTCGCGGGATGGCGGCGGGAATGTTTGTAGATCGGCACCATCGCTTCGATCAGGGCCGCCAGAGACCGGGTCGTCAAAAGCGGTTTTTGGGAACGACTTTCAACAATTTTACGAGCGATGGCTGCTGCATAAGGCTCTTCCCCAAAATCACGAAAGATTTTGGTCAGGGTTTTGCAGTCGGCCTGGTTAACAATCATGGCCGCCGGCTCTCCGGTTGTCGGATCCATGCGCATATCCAATGGCCCCTCAGACTGAAAACTGAACCCCCGACCACCCTCTTCAAGCTGGTAGCTTGAGAGGCCTATATCAAGCAGGAGACCATCTATCTTGCCGATTCCAGCATTATCGAGCAGCCAAGACAAATCTGCAAAGTTCCCCGCCAACAACCTAAAGCGAGAGGCAAACTCAACAATCAGGGCCTGCCCTCTTGGTGCAGCTTCAGGATCACGATCAATGGCTACCACCGAAACCCCAGGAGCACTGTTTTCCAACAAACTTCGACTGTGACCGCCGCCCCCGAAGGTCGCATCAACAACCACTCCTTCGCCACCAACAACCCCCTTACCAGCCAGGAGGATATCGATACTCTCTTTAAGGAGAACCGGAATATGTTCCATCAGCAACTCCGCTCCCAACTCGACTACCGGCAAAAATAACGTTCAGGACAAAACTCTTCCCGATGAACGTTGACTAAATTGACACACCGAGCTCTTCCAAAACCCCGACAATCCCCTTAATGGATTCTGATGACCCGGTAATGTACTCCTGCTCAGCACTCCAACGCTCCTGGCTCCATAATTCGAGTTTATTTATCTGGCCGGCAATGACGACATTGTTATCTTTCTGGTCAAGTCCGGACCAACTACGTAAAGTCGGCGGCAATAACACGCGGCCCTGTTTATCGAGAGAGCATTCAACCGCACCGGAGATATAAAAACGCTTAAAACGCTTGACCTCAATACGACTTGAAGGCAAAGCATTAAGTTTCTCTTCAACTTCAGTCCATACAGCCAGCGGGAAACAATCGAGACAACCCTCCAGAGCGGTCGTGATCACCAATTCAGAATTGTACTCATGAACCAGGATCTCTCGAAATTTAGCTGGAATATTGAGCCGCCCTTTGGTATCAAGGGAATATTCGTAACGACCGCGAAAAGACATCTCAACCACCACCCCCTATAAATGAGGACAATCTAACCCACAATCTACCACTTTTCCCCACCTTGTTACCTCCCCCGATCACCTTTGTCAAGGAGAAAAAAGTTTTTTCTAACTTAGAAAAAGACCAGTAATCAACTTTATCGAGCACCCATAAAAAATGGCCTCCGTGGTTAGAGCCGAATAAAACCGGGCAACCACGAGGGCCAGCAAACAAACAACCCATGGACAGGCACAGAGCCGACCTTACATTTCACAAAAGAAAACGACCAAGGATGGCAGGCACCGCCTGTTCCACCCGTAAGATTCGGGAACCGAGTGAAACCACCTTGAACCCGGCAGCGATCAGCATCTCCACTTCAAAAGGAATAAAACCGCCCTCTGGACCAACCGCGACCAACGCCGGCAGCATTCCCGAAACCTCCGGCAAACCGGGTCCGGATTGGGGATGCAACAACCAAGCATCTCGATCCTGCGCCAGGAGCGGAACCTGATCCTCAACAAAGGGCCGAAAACGAGGCTGAAGCGAGATCTCAGGCAACCTCGTATCACCAGCTTGCTCAAGGGCCAGAAGACTGACTTCACGCAACTTTTCAGCCCCTAGCCAGGGGCTCTGCCAATAACTTTTCTCGACCCTCCAGGAGTTAAAAAGAAAGATCTCTTTAACTCCCATGGTCACCACTGCTGCCAGTACTCTTTTGAGAACCTTAGGACGCGGCAGAGCCAACAGCAGACCAACCGACAAGGGCAACGGGGGAGAGCGATTAAGATCAACCTCAAGCACCACCCGGAAACTGGAAAGTTCAACGATTACGCCGGAGCCCAGATCACCATTCAAGCGACCGACCCGCAAGTGATCACCAACTTGCGCCTTCAGTACCCGGCCAATATGGGCAGCCCGTCGACCACCCAAAACAACCCGCTGTTCACCGACAAAATCCGCCTCCTCAAGAATCACAAGATTCATAAATCTCCCCCCATAAACACCAACCAAGAAAAGCAGCTGACAGTAGAACCGAAAAATTACTACAAGTCTAAACAAACACTAACCGATATCAAGGATCACAACCTGTGATAAATCTTTTGTGTAACTACTCAGCGTGATTTTACTTTTTTCAGCAACCCTATTGCCAGAATACACTGTGACCATGGATAGGAACTTTGGTTCCCTTTTGCTACTCTTTTCTGTCCCTGATCAGTATTCGAAAATTCTTCTTGCAAGGGTACGAGTAAATCGCGTAATATAAACATGGTAGGCAGCTCCTTTCTTGTATAGTTTCAACTATTTAGACAATTGAAATATACCATAGGAGCTCCTACTTTTTCAAGAGCTATTATGTTATTTTTATGAATAATTTTAACAAGTTATCCTGCAAATAGTTTGAGGGTTGACATGAAAAATGAAATTCAACTTCTATGCCAATTGCATCTGAAACTGCCCCCCAAACGCTTTTAATTTCCAGGAAACTTCAGTAAAATATCAATGAGGTTGTAATTTTGTATTGCAAACAGTCACAAAATATTTCTAACTTATTTGTTTTTATGCTTATATTTTTTTCTCTTAACGGTTGCATAAACCAAGAACCACCAGAACCCAGCAAAAAAGAGGTTCTGATTTATTGCGGCATCACTATGGCCAAACCTGTACGTAAAATTGCTGACCGTATCGAACAACAGGAAAACTGTATCGTAAAAATTATTAAAAACGGCTCCGGCAATCTCTATCGGGGTATTAAAATCAACCAGAAAGGAGATCTTTACCTACCCGGCAGTGAGCCTTACATGGAAACATGTCTACAGGAAAAACTGGTTACTGAAACAGTCCATGTGGGGTTCAATCGGGCAGTACTTTTAGTGGCAAAGGGAAATCCGTTAAATATTCCAGGCAATCTCAATTCTTTCTTAAATCATGATTATCGCACTGCGTTAGGGGTTCCTGATAGTGGTTCTATTGGAAAAGAAACAAAAAAAATACTGGCTCAAGCAGGAATCTATGATCAGGCGATAATCCAAGCACGATACCTGACCACTGATTCAAAAGGCTTGACCAATGCCATCACTGACAACAAGGCTGACCTGATTATTAATTGGCGGGCGACCGCCATGTGGTCGAATAATAGAAAGCTAATGGATATTTTTTTATTAGACGAGGCTATAGCTCCACCACACAAGCTGACCTTAGGCCTTCTCAGTTTTTCCAGTCAGCCTGAAATTGCCCGCCGTTTCATGGAACTGGCATCCTCTCCAGAGGGTCTGAAGATTTTCGCCGACTACGGCTTTGGAGAGTGTAAATGAAGCTGTTTCCCAAGAGTTTGTTGAAGGGAATGCTCCCTCTGATTCTTATAATATGTTCTGTTCTAGGTGGGTTTACATCGATTATCTATCGTGGCTTTTTATATCATAACCTAGAACAGGAATACATTCAAAAGATTCATAACCAAACCGCTAAAATGATTATTGGTTCGGCTATTGTCAACGATCTACAGAAAGTCAAATCCCAGCTTTATGAATTGGCTATTGCAATTAACCAACAAAAACAACAGGAGATTATCGAAAAAGCCAAAAAGATGATTGCCAACCTTCATGAACTCCTCAATATTCTTGAAAATGGAGGAGTGTTTTCAAGAAGTCTTTCACTAAATATGCCCGATATTGATAAAATGTTGCTACAGGTTTCTTACGAGGTCAGCCACAACCAGTATTATATTGTAGAAATTTTGGAGTTGCGCCCTGAACTCATAGAGCTTGAAGAAAAAATGAAACGCTTAACGGAGATTACAGTCAGCAGGGATAGTATTTTTCGGGATGGTCGCCTAAATAAAGGCGCCGAGGGAGAAGGACAAAGAATACGACAATATATTAAGCAAACAACCCCTCTTTTTACAAGAATGATGGAAAATAGTCATAAAATCTTATTTGATGGACAAAAAAATTTAAAGTTGCTTAACCAAGAGAGCGCCCATAAACTAAAAATAGAGAGAAGATATCAATTTTATCTGGCAGTTTTATCTGGCATTATAGTTCTTTTCCTGATTGAACTTGTTCTGCGACAAATATTCAGAGCCCGGGGAGTTTTAGAAGACACAGTTGAAGAATTGGAACAAACAAAAGTAGACTTACAGTTTAAAAACAGCAAGATTACAAATATAAATAACTTTCTTGAAAGACAGGTTGCAGACAGAACCAAAGAGCTAACTAAAAGTAACAAGAAGTTAATCAATGAAGTAGAAACTCGCAAAAAAAGTGAACATCGCCTGCGTGAAAGCCAAGAAACATGGGAAAAAACCTTTGATGCCATGAGTGACATCATTACCATCCAAAATAAGGATATGTGTATAGTTCGTGGTAACCAGGCAGCCAGAGCTTTTGCCGGTGTAGAAGGAGATCAACTTATCGGTAAAAAATGCTATGAAATTTTTTATGGTATCTCGGCCCCCTGTCTTGATTGTCCTGTGGCCAACGCCTTTACAAGCAATCAGAAGCCCACCGAAATAATCGAAACTGCAGGACAAGAAAGAACATTTCTCGTTTCATGCTCCCCGGTTTTCAGGCAAGGCAAAGAGCTGCAAAATATCGTGCATGTAGCCAGAGATATTACCGAAATGAAAAAACTCGAGCAGCAATTCCGCCAATCCCAAAAGCTGGAGGCGGTTGGCACCCTGGCTGGTGGCATTGCCCATGATTTCAATAATATTCTGACCAGCATTCTCTGTTTTGCCGAAATCGCCCAGGACAGTATTTCCGTCGACTGCCAGGCCTATAATGACATCAGTGAAGTTATAAAAGGTGGCAACCGAGCGGCCGACCTGGTAAAACAGATCCTCACCTTAAGTCGTAAGGGGATGGAGAAACTGGAGCCATTAAAGCCTCACCTGGTTATTAAAGAGGCAATAAAATTATTACGGGCATCCCTTCCGGCAACCGTCAGTATAGAAGAAGAGATTGACCCTGAAGCCGGAGAAATACTGGCTGACCAAACCCAGATCCATCAAATTATCATGAACCTCTGCACCAATGCCTTCCATGCCCTGGAAAATGAAAAGGGGGTTTTAAGAATAAAATTACGGAGGGTGGAACTCAGTGCTACAGAACTGGCCGAAGAAACCGAGGTCTCGCCCGGTCCTTTAATTGTCCTGTCAGTCAGTGACACCGGTTGCGGCATGGATCAAGCCATACTTGAACGCATCTTTGAGCCTTACTTTACGACCAAGGATGTAAACCAGGGATCAGGCCTTGGTCTGGCGGTTATCCATGGGATTGTAAAGAAATATAAGGGTTTTATCAGGGTTGAAAGCGAACCGGGACAGGGAACCTCTTTTCATATCTACATGCCAGCCCTTGAAAAAAAAGCCTGCAATGCCAATTATACTCTGTAGTGGCTACAGTGCAGTCATTTCGGAAAAAGAGGCCCGGGCAATCGGCATCAGAAGATATCTCTTCAAACCCATAAGCAGAACCACCCTTGTTCAGATTATCCGGCAGGTGTTGGACGAAAGATGATAGATTTATCGCATGTGTAAGTGATTGATTTAAAAAAGAAAAACAGGTTTTATTACGTATATAGA
>Ga0307991_1000307_pt1 | contig 36289 bp, 36 predicted proteins | sample EllFjometagen131_FD_203146 | JGI IMG/M metagenome (GOLD analysis project Ga0307991, IMG submission 203146) | Marine microbial communities from Ellis Fjord, Antarctic Ocean - #131 | ecosystem: Environmental > Aquatic > Marine > Unclassified | place: Southern Ocean | collected 2014-10-08 | reverse complement strand
AGGAAGATACTTTAAAAGAGTTGCCACTTCCAACCACCAACTTGGTTTGAGCGAGATTACCAACCTCTATCTTCAGTCCCTGCAAGCCTCATGGGATGCATATGAAGCTCATGGTGCATCACTTGACAATTTGTCTGTCAATAAAATTGAAAAATTTATTGCAGTAGTCAATGAATCCGGCCGATTCACTCTAGACCAATCTCCCCTTCTGGCATTGCGGAAACTGAATTATATTATAAACGACAAACCAACTTGGGCATCTACCCTCTTATTTGCAACAAATCCTCCGCGACATCATATCCATATCGGTCGTTTCAAAACGCCCACCATGATTATTGATGATCGCCAAATTACCGATACCCTGTTTGAGGCAGTTGAACAGGCAATGAAATTTATTGTCTCTCATCTCAGTGTTGCCTTCTCTTTTGACGGCAGTCTGCAACGCAAAGAACGTTTTTCCTACCCCTTGCCAGCTCTTCGTGAAGTTCTGCTGAATGCCGTTGTACATCGTGATTACGGTAATTCATCAGATATCCAGATCAAGATATTTGACGATAAAATCACTATCTTCAGCCCTGGCACACTTTACGGCGGCATAACCATAGAAGATTTAAAAACCGATACCTACCAATCCTGTACCCGTAATAAATTAATTGCAGAAGCATTTTACCTGACAAACAACATTGAGAAATATGGTAGCGGCTATATTCGTATTCGCGAAGAGATGAAAGTTTACCCTGAGCTTACTTTCACTATCGAAGAAAGCAGCGGTGGTATTCTGGTCAGCTTTTGCCGGAATGAGGGAGTAAGTGAGGGAGTAAGTGAGGGAGTAAGTGAGGGAGTAAGTGAACTTTATCGCTACATCAAGAAAACTCCAGGAGTCAGAATTCCCGAACTATCGCAAAAACTTCACGTTCCCATTAAAACTCTTGAGCGCTGGATCAAACAACTACGTGATGAAAGAAAGGTTGTTTTCCAGGGAGCACCGAAAACTGGCGGTTATTATGTGACGGATTGAGATGGAAAAGTTTTAAATTAAAAAATCGGTACAAGAATATAGATCTGTCCCGTTAAAAACGGACCTTTGTATCTTTTGGAACGATTAACAGTCAGCTTTCAGTTCTTAAACACCTGATTTACGAATTGTTAAGGACTATTTATGGTAACTTTATGGCCGGTACCAGAATAGTCACGAAAGAAATAATATAGGTATTATGTCCCCGGAATTACCCTGTAACCTCATCTGGCACCAGGCCATGATTAATAAGGAGCAGCAGGCCGAATTGAGTGGCCACCGGAATGCTGATTTGATAACTTCAGGTTTAGCACTGTTACAGCCCGAAAAGGCCACAGGGAAGGCTCCAGATAGATGCTCAAGCAGATTGATGAAATTAATTATTTGCTCAGTAGATCCTTGGATAAGACCGGAGCGGCAGACTGGCTGGGGAACATTCTGATTTCGTGTAGCATGGTTTTGGACCACTTGGTCTGCTGGTAGCGTTGTATGCCACAGTTAGCCGAGCTTTGAAGTTGTGAGAAAATGCGTGATTTCAAGACCTGACCCCTTATTTTTGGAAGCAATCCTGATAGACGACTACCTCCGAATCCTGAACAAAACCGGCTGGCAGCACACCCACATCATCCAAGCCCCCATGTCCGCGCAACGATTTAACACCGTAGTTGTCTCCGCAATGCAGAAAAAAAGAATACTTAGAGTAACATCCAGGTATGTGATAGTTCTGAAACAACAGGTATAAGGAATGGAAGTTCGATGGCTGTTCAGACCTGCTCAATGAAGTTATGGGATTTTTCACTGGCTGTGACTGGGAGGACATCACCTACAAGTGCTGCCTGCCCCATGATCTTTGCTATAATAAATTTAAAAAAGCTCTGCGTTCTCCGCATAAGATAAGGATATACCTTATGAAAACAATGATGAAAATTCCCTTAGTTCTTGAACCACAAAAGGAAGGCGGTTGGACAATAACCAGTCCTCTGGTTCCTGAATTAGTGACAAAAATCGATGAACTTGATAATCTAAATTCAAGTGTTCACGATGCACTTGCAGCTGTCATTGAATTATACCAGGATATGGGGAAGAAATTTCCTGCGAATCTACGAGCCGATCACGACGAGGCTCCGGTATGGTTTGAGTCTTTGGTTATGGCAGAAGGACGAATTACAGAGAATTTACCAAAAAATTGCCTGCAAGTGCATGTCGTGAAATAGTACGTCGTGGTGGCAGATCGCATTGAAAATGGTTTAACCCAGCTACTAGAGAAAGGAACAACCATTCCGGATTGGGGCAAAAAGGATTTGAAAGCAGGCACTATCTCAGCAGTTTGCAGGCAGCTTGGGATTGACAAAAATTCCTTGTGATAGATGGAGTTTAGGTAGAAGCGGCAAGAAAGGGCCAAGAAACCGAAAACGAGTCACCGTATTGCTCTGAAGATCAATCAAGATAATAAATTGAGGGAAAGAGGGAAGAAATCAGAAAAATAGATCAGAAAGATAGACAATAAGTTAAACTGTCAAGAATAAAGACCTGACCCCTCCCCCCTTTAACCCGAAGCCGCTAGTACTGCGTCCCGAAAGTCTTGACCATATTAGTGGCAATCCTAAATCTGATATACCAGCATCATATTGAACCATTTTATGTAATATAAATAAAGTAGTATCAACAAGTTACACGCATAAAAAGGCTCAATATTGTTCTTCGTTTCACGTAACTTAAACAGCCAGAAAACATATCAGAACTTCTGGGACGTAATACTAGTGACCTTGGTGTCTCATACAAGAGATAACCTATAAGGATTGAGACGATCTGCGAAATGTACTCTATACCACAGTCAGTCGAGCGTTGAAATGCCAGGAAACTGCGTGATTGCAAGACCTGACCACAATTTTCTTTATTTTTAGGAAGGATAAGGAAAGGTGCAATATGAAAACATTAATTGATGATAGAAAAATTAAGGATCTCTTCAAACAGGCGATCATCGAAGCTATTGAAGAGAAAAAGGAAGTCGTCTCATGATCTGCTGGTTGAAGTAATGGAAGATATTGCTATGATTCGAGCCATTCAGGATGGCGAAAATTCCGGCCAGGCTAGTAGGGATGATATTTTTCAAATTCTGGAGGGCAAAGAAGGCTCTGCATGAGAACGGATTTCAGAAAAAGCTCTGCCAGAAATTTACGAAAACGAAAAAATGATTCTGATTTCCTGGATTGTGTAAAAAAGGCCATCGAAGACGTTGAGCTGGCCGAAACCACTTCCAGGATCACTAACCTCAAAAAGCTTAAAGGTAAAGGTGGTTATTATCGGATTCGCCTTGGGAATTACCGAATCGGTATAAAAATTGAAGATGATTTAGTTGTTTTTATCCGTGCTTTACATCGCAAAGATATTTACCGTTATTTTCCTTAGAATGAGGTGGAACCAACTCGAACCTGTTGTCTTTTGAAAGACTATGATTTTAGTGCCTTACAGGTCATTTTCTGGTTTGAAAAACAAGAAAATGTTCTGATAAGAGCACTTATTTGCGGACCGTAAATTAAGTTATGGGTTGTGGGGGTTCGCCCCGCATTAGTAAAAGACGTACAATAATAACTTCCCATCGGCATCCAGACATTTGCCAAAATACGCCGACAATTATTGTAACTTTATGGTGGGTACCAGAATAGTCACGAAAGAAATAGGTATTATGTCCCCGGAATTTTCCTGCAACCTCACCTGGCACCAGACCATGATTAATAAGGGCAATGGTCCGAATAGAACGCCCACCGGTCGGCATGGCCTTGTCCGGAACCGGCAAATCAACCATTGCCCAGCACTGGATGCCCGGCTGTTTGACCGTTGGCATGCACCGTTACGTCCTGGATGGCGACAATGTTCGCCATGGTCTCAATGCCGACGTGGGATTTTCCGCATGAACCGCCGCTGAAGCCGGAACGGGTCCTTGACACGAACGCATTGTCGGTTGAACAGGTGGTCGAAAAGATCCTGAAACTGCTCATTGCAATAGAAGAGGCGATGGAGCTATTATTTATCTTATCCAAGATCGAAAAAAGGTTGTCAGGAAGCTGATGAAGGAAAAACATTTTCCCATCAGGAAGCCGAAGAATGGTTGAAAAGATGGCTGAAATAAGATGGACAGAACAGGCGTTGGATTACGACAGCAAGCTGCTTTACGAAGACCACCTGTCAGCCCTGCAGCGGGACAGTAAAAGGGTGGGGAGTGTTGGTGGCGACATCGATTACGCCCTCTTGCTCGCGACGGCCCCTATCGGCTACCAGACCAACCTGAGGGTCTTTGGTCCGGGGGGATTACCGCTTTGTTGATTTTATCAAAGTCGGCGTGCCGCTGAATATCATGTTCGTCATTTTGGCAACCATTGTCATTCCCTGCTTTTGGAGTTTTTAGAAAGGACTTGATTATCTCTTGCATCTCAAGTTGTGGTGGTATAGGGAATAAAGTGGTCAGGTCAAGAATAACTGAAGTTTCACGGAAATCATTATGCTGCTATGCGTAGCAGCATGGTTACAAGAGAATTAATGACCGATTTTCGAGGTACCGGGCAAAGTAAGTTGAAATTATCGTTTAGTGCTGCTTCTGCGATGCACCTGCGAATATCAGAAAAGGCAAAATGCTTTCGACCTTTGACTGCATGCCGGCGATCCGGAGTTTTTTCCATCATGCAGGCATAAATCCAAGTCAATGAAGTTGCCATCATGCAGAAATGTAAATGGTTGATAACCGCATAGGGATTTCTGGCTTGAGTCTCAGCACTGCCAATATCTCTTTTAAGTTCTTTGAAACCGGCTTCGATTTTCCACCGGGCACCGTAATATTCGATAATCTTTTCCATCGACAGGGTGAGATCCGTGGAAAAAAACGCTACCCAATGCTTTTGTCGAAATACCCAAACCACTTTGACCGGGCATTTGAGAGTTTTCAGCATAAATAATTTCTCATAAGCCAAGACTGTTCTGACTTGACCATAGAGATTTACCTGGTGCTCCTTTGCCATATCTCTATATCTACTGGCAAGCAGCAAGGGGTTGCCAAGTTTCTTCCCATATTTTTTCGGTCGTCCCACTGGTCTGGCTGTATTAGCTGGGAAATCAAACAGATTGATATTTGAACGTAACCTGGATATCAGCTGAAACCGGGAACCGATTGCTGCATAAAGCGGTTTCCAGAGGCCATTATTACCAAACCAGGAATCAGCAACAGTGATAATTTTGACACCATCATAGAAATTTGCAATTTCAGTCAACATGCTGACAGCCTGCTCAATTTTGGTTTGAAATTGCACTTTTTGTTTGCCCAAGCATAAGGGTTTATTATCCAGATCCTTTTTCAGATGGTAGAAACGAAAAGCCAGCGGCAGGCAAGCCCAACGTCCTTTGATAATTTTCAGCAAACCAACGGTGACAACATTTTGTGACCAAGGATATTTTGACTGGTTGAGCTTGGCCGCATGGTCAAAAAAGTTATGACAGCCAAATATCTTTCTTCCTGTTTTGGGGTTGATAAAATCATCCAGCACTGTAATCAGGTTGCCATCGGTAAAAGGATCCGGGATTACTTTCCATAATTGTTTCCAGAGTTTCCCCCAAGGCAACTTGGGTGAGGCCATAAAGGTGTAGAATCGCCTCTTGCTGATAACTGTAAAACCAAAGAGGGTTTGCAGACATCTGAGCAAATTCGATGTTTTCGAAGAGGTGAAAGGAATAATAATAGCAATGATGCTGTAGATAAACCAAGTTGATCGTTCATCGCCTTTACGGGAATGAGCAAAATCTTTTTTGAAATCTTTGAGTAAAGAGTGTAGTATGAACATAGCGAGGCCTCTGTTGTGTGTTTTGTTTTGGTTGACAAAAATATAGCATAACCTGGCCTCGCTGTCACGTTAAATCATTGAAATTACAGGATATTTATCAAAATCAAGCAAAAAATGGCTCGAAAAAGTCCAATGATATCAAGCACTTACATATCTCCCCACCTCACTATAAGTACTTGTTTTTATTGACTTTTTAAAATTTCTATTCTTGGTCATTACTGAGTATGAGATATTATTGGTAAATATTCTGGATTTAAAATCTACGCACTAAAAAAGCGTGAAACTTTAGAAGAATAAAAACTACGCCGAAAAACACCGGAACCAGCAAACCTGGCTGATCGGCGTCGAGCTCAGCAAAACTGACCGCCATATCAGCCCCTTTGATTTGTCCCGTTTTTTCATTACTCCACAAAGGTGATTTAATGCTTACAAATGAAATGAAAAATCGTGTTTTAGAAAAGCTGAAGGCGGTTAATCCATTGAAGGTAATTCTTTTCGGTTCCCATGCTTATGGAACATCTGATGTGGATAGCGATATTGATCTACTGGTTGTCACCCGTGATGAGTTTATGCCAAAAACTTTTTCAGATAGAATGGACATTTATCTTGCCGTTGCAGAGACGCTATCCGAGATCGAAAAAGATGTACCCATTGATTTGATTGTCCACACAAAACCCATGCACGCTAAATTTATCGCCCTGGATGGTATGTTCGCACAGAAAATTCTTTCTCAGGGGAAGATCTTATATGAAAAGTCTCACTAAAGCATGGCTTGATGCTGCTAAAAATGACCTGGATGTTATTGACAGGATCATTAAAGATGTGCATCTGTCTCATATTGTTGCGTTTCATGCACAGCAGAGTGTTGAAAAATGTTTCAAGGCTTTCATGGAAGAACATGATGTAGATGCCCAAAAAGTACACAATCTCATTACGCTGTACGCAAAAATTGAAATCTTCCTAGCAGGAGATGAACTGGATCGTCGAATGATGAAAATTTTGGATTCACTTTATATCGATGCGCGTTATTCAGGAAGTTTGGGACTTCTTCCCGAAGGACTACCGACCCAAGAGGAAGCGAAGCGTTTTCAGGCTTTTGCTATGGCCGTTTATGGACTTGCTTTACGCACATTGAAGGTAGAACAATAGACCGTGCTCTTTGAAGACCGGGTCTATATTATCGAATTTAAAGTCAACGAACTGACCCAGCCTGGGTGACCCAAAAGGCCTTTATGGGGAAGCCTTGAAAGGTGAAATTATCGAATTTACCGACATCTCATCTCCTTATGAACTGCCGCTGAAGCCGGAACTGGTCCTTGACACGAACGCATTGTCGGTTGAACAGGCGGTCGAAAAGATCCTGAAACTGCTCATTGCCAGGGAGATAATTCCTCCCCGGAATTTTTAAGGTAAGATGATGACCGTCACCAAGAGCGAAAACACCACCCGGGTCATCAATTTAGACCAGGGAGGCTCGATGGAACAGAAAAAACGAGAAGGGTATTTTTAGCGGTATAAGGTATAAGATTCAGTTGGGATGGGACAGTTTCTGGAAAACTTGGCCATAGGTATGGGCAGAGGTTTGTCAAGAATAAAGATTTGATCCCCTTGTTTTTTTTGACAATTGTTGTATTAGAAAAATCAGCGCGTGTTCCGTACCTTTTTAAATTTTATTTGCAAGCCGAATATTTACTTATCATGGCAATTCATTACAAGTCAGAAAGTTGAGCTTTAATAAAAAACAGCGGGATGATCTTTTAAAGGTCACAAATGATTCCGGACAGAATAGTGAATCTGCCAAGCAGTGCGAGGATGTTAGCTCAAAATATAGAAGTTTAAAGGTGAGAAAAGTTGAGATTATATCTTGATATGTGTGTTTATAACAGGCCGTTTGATGATCAGATGCAGCCGAGGATAATGCTTGAATCTCAGATTTTCATTATGCTGCTGTCGATGATATCCAAAGGTCGGTTTGATCTGATCAATTCGTTTGCGTTGGAATATGAAAACAGCAAGAATCCAAATATTGAAAACATGCTGAAGATATCAGACCTATTGAAATATTCCACAGATTACATATCCTGTGACGAAGACATCCTGGATAGATCGCTGGAGTTTGAGAAGCACGGTCTGATGGGTATGGATGCCGTGCATATTGCATGTGCTGAAAAAGCAAAAGCCGATTTTTTTGTAACGTGTGATAATAATCTTATTAAAAAGCTGAAACGGATTGATATTATAGGGATTGCATATTACAATGTAATTGATTTTATATCAAGGGAGGTATTTAAGATATGAATATGCCATTGAATGATCTGACTCCGGCTGAAGTTAGAAGGGCAGGTTGGGAAGCCTTGACAGAAAAATTAGGTCCAACCAGCGCTTTAAAATTTATCTTGGATTATGATAGAGGTAAAGGTAATTATACCAAACTGCGCCAAACGATATTTAAGGGAAAACCAGTAAAAAATATTATTCAGAATATGAAAAAGGAAGGTTTTGTTTGAACTTCTATTCGTTAAGCTAATATTTTATTATGAAAGAAATTATATTAATCGGCGGCGGTCATTGCAAATCTTGCATTGATGTTATTGAACAGCAGGGGAAATATCAGATTGGGGTAGTAAAAATTACCAAAAACGTACTTCAGCTTTGAGCTTATGGCTCCAGTGCTTTCAGCTTTGATCATTGAGCTTTTATGCTATAAACTGTGAACCTCAAGTTTAGCAAAACCGATCGCAATATCAGCTGTTTTAAATGGGAAAAGTAGAGAGAGAAAAAAATTGAATAGCAGGCATATGAGTGACATTTTGTCCTCTGCCTGGAAGCAGTTTGTCAAGAATAAAGATTTGACCCCCTACCCTAGCTCAGGGAAGGCTCTAGATAGATGTTCAAGCAAGATTGATGAGAATTAATCATTTGCTCAGCAGGGCCTTGGATAAGACCGGAGCGGCAGCCTGGCTGGGGAACATTCTGATTTCGTGTAGCATGGTTTTGGACCACTGGGTCTGCTGGTAGCGTTGTATGCCACTGTTAGCCGAGCTTTGAAGCTGTGAGGAAATGCGTGATTTCAAGACCTGACCCCTTATTTTTGCCGGTCACCAGGCCTCTTTTTTTGCCCAGAACCTGGGGAATTTAGTGAAAAATATTGAGCGGTGGCTTAAACAACCCAATATTTTCTCTCCTTCATTGTTGTGGAAACTGCCAGAGTGTTTTCAGCCCGATTAGAGCTGGAAGACATGGTTTGACCTCAGTTTTTCGCGTTTTTACTTGATCACTATGCACCTCTTTATAGAAGCAAAAAATAATTTGCATTTCATTTTGAGTGGAGCTTATAGTTGAAAATCCTTATCGTTATACCTGCTCGAGGTGGTTCCAAGGGGATTCCAAGAAAAAATTTAAGACTACTTAACGAAAATCCTCTTGTCTATTATTCCATCAAAACAGCACTCACCTCAAAATATAGTCCGGATGTCTACGTCTCAAGCGAAGACGATGAAATTCTTCATATAGCCAGGCAATTCGGTGCAAAACTCCACAAACGAGATGTAAATATTGCCGATGATAAAACTACCCTCGACCCCGTCATTTACGATTGCTACCAGTATGCGAAAAGGCGGGAAAACAAGACCTATGACCTGATTATAACGATGCAACCGACATCTCCCCTGCTTGAATCACAATCACTGGACAGTGCGATAGCTCATATCATTGAAAACTCAAATATTGACACAGTAATTGCAGCTAAAGATGATACACATCTTTCATGGAGAAAAGAGGGGAACAAATATTTCCCCAACTACACTAAACGTGTTAACCGCCAATACCTTACACCAACTTTCACAGAAACTGGTGCATTTTTCATTACCAGGAACTCCATTATTACCCCGAAAAACAGAATAGGACAAAATGTCGATCTTTATATTCTTCCTAATGGGGAGGAGATTGATATCGATACCTACGAAGACTGGAATCTTTGCGAATACTATCTCAAGCGTAAACACATTCTTTTTGTAGTTACAGGAAACAACACCGTAGGTCTGGGACATGTCTACAACACACTTCTCATTGCTAACGATATACTCAACCACCAAATTTCCTTCCTCGTTGATAAAAATAGCAGGTTGGCTTACGAAAAAATATCCTCTAAAAACTATCAGGTATTTTTTCAGGAACATAAAAATATTCTAACAGACATTGAAGCAATCAATCCTGACGTTATCATCAACGACCGACTTGATACAAACATCGACTATATACTGGGTATCAAAAAAATGGACTTAAAAGTTATCAACTTTGAAGATCTCGGAGAAGGAACGAAATATGCCGATCTCGTAATCAATGCCATCTACCCAGAAAAACAGGTACTTCCTAATCACTATTTTGGCCACGACTACTTTGTACTGAGAGACGAATTTGTCTACTCTCAACCAAAAGAACAGATCAGCAATGTCAATCAAATCCTTATCACCTTTGGAGGTGTTGATCCAAATAACTATACAAAAAAAGTTCTCGATACCATTTATGACTATTGCCAAAAAAAAGGTATAAAAATCAACGTGATTGCCGGGTTTGGATATCAGGAATATAATAGTATTATCTCGTTCAACAGTATTCATATCCAAAAGAATGTCACTAACATTTCCAAATATATGCGCGAAGCCGATCTCATCTTTACTTCGGCAGGAAGAACGACATATGAAATTGCCAGTATTGGAACACCTGCCATTGTTCTGGCACAAAATGAAAGAGAACTGACTCACTTTTTTGCTTCTAGCAAATACGGTTTTCTCAATCTTGGACTTGGATTTAAGCTTTCAAACGATGAATTGATGAAGAACTTCAAGGAATTGGTCGAGTCGAAAGAGAGTAGAGAGTATGTGAGTAAATTGATGAAAAAATGCGATCTGAAATCGGGTAGACACAGAGTTAGCCGCCTGATTCAGAACTTGATGGAGGAAATATGAAGCTCAAAAAACTTTTCGAAACTATCAACCCATGTGAAACGAAACTGTACAATCCCTATATCATTGCTGAAGCAGGCGTTAATCATGAAGGAAACATGGCAATTGCTAAACGACTGGTTGACGAGGCCAAAGAGGGCGGTGCCGACGCGATCAAATTTCAAACCTATCGAGCGGGAACCCTTGCGTCCAAAGACTCGCCTGCCTATTGGGATATCAGCAAGGAGCCGACAACTTCTCAGTATGAACTCTTCAAAAAGCATGACAGCTTCTGGATAAACGAAATGGCGGAAATCAAAGCCTATTGTGACAAAATTAGGATTGAATTTTTGAGCACACCCTTTGACATCGAGTCGGCCGATTTTCTCAATAATATGATGGATGTCTATAAAATTTCTTCCTCCGATATTACCAATAAGCCCTTCATCGATCATATTTGCGCTTATGGCAAGCCTATTATACTCTCGACCGGGGCCAGTTATTTGCATGAGATTCAAGAGGCCGTGGCATGGATAGAAAAACACGGAAATTCGCTCGCCTTATTGCACTGCGTACTAAACTATCCGACCCCGGATGAGAACGCTAATCTTGGGATGATCTTAGGACTTAAAAAAGCTTTTCCTGATAAAATTATTGGTTACAGCGACCACACCCCTCCCAAAAATATGAAAGTTTGTGAAATGGCGACGTTGCTGGGTTCTATCATCATCGAAAAACACTTTACTCACGACAAAACACTTCCCGGCAATGACCATTATCACGCCATGGATAAAAATGACCTGAAATTTTTTAGAAAAAATATTGAACACATATTTGAAATACTCGGTAGCTTCAAGGTCGAAGCTCTGGAAGACGAAGCTCTTGCCCGGCGGAATGCTCGCAGGAGCATAGTTGCAAAGCGCTTCATTCCCAGAGGAAAAACAGTCTCAATGGATGATTTGGTCTGCAAGCGTCCGGCCTACGGTATCAACCCTAAATTTGTCGACGAGGTAATTGGGAAAGGGGCGCTGAACGATATTGAAGAAGACAATATTTTATATTGGAATCTTTTGTCATGAAGGCACAATATGTCATTTTGATCGGTGGAAAAAACAATGCGGGGGAGTATGTTTTCCCCTGTGTGTGAGTAATTGCACCATATATTATTTCAGTTGGTTAAATTGTAAAATGGTCCGACTTGATCTGAAAACGGAGGGTGATCGGTATGTATCCAAGTATCAGTGGTGAAGTATAGGTATGGTTACGGCAATGGATATTGTACCAAACGAGATTTTTGAATTGGATATGATTAAATGGTGAAAGTTATTTCTAAATGGATAGGGCCTATTGCCGTGGTCATTGAATGTCCTGTGCGATACGCCTCTGTTTTTGTTGATAATTTTTGTGGTGCTGAGGAATTGTTGCCTGGCAAGGTACCTGACTTGCATCTTGTCCTGCACGAAGGGCACTTAACTTCCGATTTTGATGCCGATTTTGATGCCGGTAAGAACTTCCGGTTCAAACGGGGCTGTTTTAGTTTTACCGGCCCGCAATTCACGGCAACTGTTGATGGACTGTTCTCCCCGGATCGACCCTGTCGGATAGATGTATGGGTGACCGGAGGAACGGGTGTTGCGCGGTTGTTGGTGCAGGCTGCTCGCTCTGCCTATTCCTCACTACAGGAGAAAAGGGTGGTGGTGCAAAGGATAGCGGAGCGTGTTGCTTCTACAGTGATGTCATATTATCTTTTTTGGTTTGTTATGCATGGTGTGTTACTAAAAAAACATGCAAGTTTCATACATGCATCCGCTCTTGAACGGGATGGAAGGGTAATGCTGCTAGCAGGAACCGGTGGATGTGGCAAGACCAGCACGACCTTCAGGATGCTTGAAGACAACAGTTTGTCTTACCTTGCGGAAGATTTCACTATTTTGTCAGTCGACGGCAACGTTTTTTTTAATCCTAAAACTCTTAGCATTTACGCAAGCGATTTGCGTGGTGAACCCAGGCTCCTAATCAATTACGCACAAAGTCATTTGGCTGGACCAGAACGGCGCGCCTGGTTTCGTTGTCGCGAACATGGCGGGGTAAATCCTATGCGCAAGGTACCGCCAGTTCAGGTACTTGGAAAGGAGCGTTTATGTATGAAAGCACACCTTGGGATAGCTTTCTTTCTTGTCCGGGGGAATTTCGACTCGATTGCAATACAGGCGATTAATGAGAGTAAATTTGCCGAGCGCAGTATGAATGCTTCCTTCAGGGAGTTGAAGATGCTTAGTGAAATAGTTGTCCAAGGATGGGCGGTTGCGCGAGCAGTGGCTGCAATGCCAACAATCGAAGAATTCAGAGCAGAGCTTAAGGGAAACATTGAGAAAGCAGTCATGGGTTGTCCCTGCTATCTTTTACAAATTCCTCGTCAGGCTGATCCCCGTAGGGTTGCGAGGTTTCTTACAGAGATGGAATGGTGATACATAATTGCAATCAGGTTACTGAACCACTTCCTGAGCTGTTACAGATTGATTTAGATCGGTTAAACTTGTCTGTTATTGAAGTCCTCTTCAGTAATCCGCGTAAAGGAAGATGGACCCTTAAAGTTAAGGGTTGGGTTAATGGGATGCCTGCTGTTTTGAAGTGGTGTCATCCTGATGCTGCTAAAGAATACCAAGAAGGCTTTCAACGCGAAAAGGATTTCTACCGTAACTTTGGAGCCGGTCTTTTTTTGCCCCACCCTTTTATGCATGAACCGAATTTGTTGCTTATGGAGTATGTGCCTGCCCTTTCATTGCGCCAGTACATGATAGTCAATGCACATAACGTTGGCGATTTTGGATCCGGCGAAGTTCTCGTGGTTCTGAAGTGTTTACTTAAGCAGCTTAAGGAGTTCCATTCTGCCCATCGAGGTTTTCCAGACCCGGCGGGTACTGCTAAACAGTTGACTTCCTTCTGGCTTAAATTATTTTTAAGTGGTCCCATGGGTACTAAACGCTCGCGAGTGGAAGAATGGCTGGCAAAAGCCACGGCGCTCATTATATCACGTGTTGTTCAAAAAATGTTCCGGCGTGATCTCGAACGGAACAACATTGGAGAGGGTATAGTTACCTGTGGTTTTATTCACGGTGACCTCCATTGCAATAACATCCTCATTACCATTGATCACAAGAAGGTGTTTTTAATAGATTTTGAAAATGTTGAGAGGAATAGTTTCTGGATTTTAGATTTGCTCTATCTTTGGCCTATGGTACTAAAGTTGGCTAAGGGAGAAAAACTGAAAAAAGAAGTTTTCAATCTCTTGGCTGAGTCAGATCTGTTTTCTAATGATAGGGAGTGGGTATTATTTAAAAAATGGCTTCGGATCATGCGTGTGGCTATTTTTTTCAATAGGCGTTTTGCTGTATGATTAATGAGGGCACTCACTAATATGGATTGTTTAGATGATTAAGAATGCTATCGTATACCTATTCGGTGGTGTTATCAACAGGGCCATACCATTTCTTCTTTTGCCGGTTCTGACTCGCTATCTAGCACCTGAGGAGTATGGTACTCTGGCTATCTTCCAAGTGCTACTGTCTTTCACCATTCCGTTCGTCGGGATGAATATGCACAACAATATATCACGTAATTTTGCCAAGATGGCCCGTGGTGAAATGGCGAGATTGCTTGGAACTTTGGTTGGCTTGCTCTGCGTTACGACCAGCATCATCGGACTATTTATAGCGATTTGGGTGGTTTTGCGTGGCCCAGCACTCGGCATCCCCGGAGTCTGGCTTTTGGCGCTACCCCCCATAGCGGCATTGAGCATGGCCCATCAATTCAACCTGACCGTTTTGCGCAACCAGGAACGGCCACTGATGTTCGGCGGCTTTGAGGTTGGTAATACGCTTTTCAATCTGAGCGTCTCACTGGCCTTAGTTGTTGTCTTGAGATTCGGTTGGCATGGTCGAGCGATAGGTATTGCCAGCGCAGCGGTATGTTTTGGCATTATAGGACTGGCCGCGTTGCGCCGACAGAAACTCTTGGCATTCGAGTACGATCGCAGTGTATTAGTAGAGGTTTTACGAATTTCATTGCCACTTATTCCCCATACGCTAGGAGCTGTCGTTATCGCCATGAGTGATCGCCTTTTCATTGATTATATGGTCAACAGAAATGCTGTCGGCCTTTACACTGTTGGATACACCTTCGGCATGATTGTCAATCTGTTTGTCGAAGCGTTTAACCGGGCATGGTCCCCTTGGTTCTATCGACAGATGACTGACATAACAGAACAGGGACGACGGCGTATAGTGCGTTACACCTACGCCTGTTTCGCAGCTCTGCTCGTGTTGGCATTGGCTGTGACATGTATGTCATATTTGGTATTACCCTTTATGGTGTCTGCCGAGTACCAGGCAGCATCTCAGTTTATTTTATTGATTGCTGTTGGCTATGCTTTCCGTGGCATGTATACAATGATCTTTCCCTACCTTGTTTACTGTGGAAAAACCAGTTTTCTTGGCTTTGCTACTACTTGTGCAGCAGTTGCTAATTTGGGATTAAATTATATTTTCATTCATATGAATGGTCCCATTGGGGCAGCACAGGCGACATTGTTTGTCTGGCTGATGCTCTTTCTGTGTACTTGGGCATATTCAGTTCGAATTTGTCAGATGCCTTGGTTTAATTTTGTGCGGCGCTCCATTTGATTCTATGCCAAAAAGAGGTGTCTTTTATTCTGCGCCTAGAGGAACAATAAATGCGGGCGAAACGAAAGCTGGCCATATTACTTAGGAAAATCAGAAGTGCATATTACACTTTGAGAATAAAAATGGTTGTTGGTTCGTTCCATGCCCTCTTAAAAATCCACGGCAAGTCTTTTGCGACCAGAAATGTACATCTGGGGAAAAATGTAAATTTTAATGGGATGAAAATAGTGGGAAATGGAACAGTCCATATTGGTGATAATTTCCATTCCGGAATTGAATGTATGATAATCACTCAACTTCATAATTACGAAGGAGCCGAGATCCCCTATGATAGCACATATATTTTAAAAAATATTACCATCGGTGACAATGTCTGGCTGGGAAACAGGGTGATTATTCTTGGAGGAGTAACAATTGGTGAGGGCGCAATTATTCAGGCCGGGAGTGTTGTCGTGAACGATATCCCCGATTGTGCTATTGCTGGCGGCCATCCAGCGAGAATATTCAATTATAGAGATAAAGGTCATTACTACCAACTTAAGGCAGAGGAAAAATTCCATTGAGTGAATTTTCTACCACAAAGGATATTTGCGAGCGCATTTTTCTTCTTGAGGCTGAGCATAATTTACTTGATTATGAAGTTGATGGTGTAAAAGTTTGGCAATATTTGCGTATGCACATTTATTACGCTTTAGCCCAGAAATGCGGAGTGTTAAGCAATCCCCATCCTCTGACAAATAGTCTTTTACATCGGGTACGTAGGTATATCCCTAATTTGAGAAGCATTATGTTTCATAACCCCTTTTTTTCCTCTAAACCAATCGATGCACTTTTTCTTGATCATCCACGTAGTGAAAAATATGAGGGGCATAATATCGACATATATACTTATTTTCTTTTGGAAAAAATGGCTGGAGAATGTAAGCAAGTTTGTATCTTGGAACGTGCGAATCAGGGGATACACAGTCGAAGTTTGCATCCCAATCGTAAACATATAGATGCTATCCATATGTGTCGACTTTTTAGTATGCTTATTGGACGAGGGAAATGTACTAATGATGGTTTACAGCGTATTAACTGGATCAATCAATTGATAAGAAATGCCTTTTGTGTCGACATAGATTTGCATTCACTCTTGATTGGTGGTGTAAAACGCTTCAAAATAAATTACTGTATTTATACGAAACTATTGGCTCGATTAAAACCAAAGCGATTGTTTGTAGTTGTTGCCTATGGTTATTTGGGCGAGATAATCCGGGCAGCAAAAGATGCCGGGATTGAAGTGGTTGAGATTCAGCATGGTGTATTCAGTAAATACCACTTGGGATATAGTTTTCCCGGCAGGAAAAATGAGCTTGATTATTTTCCTGATGTTCTGCTCACTTGGGGCAGATACTGGAGTGAATTAATGGAATTTCCCATTTCACGTAACAAAGTTATTGATTTTGGCTTTGAATATTTTCATCGAATGAAAGCAAAGCACTCAAATACTTGCCGAAAGAAAGGACAGATATTAATATTATCCCAAGGGGCGATTGGCTTGGTTCTGGCGAAAAAAATTTTAGACTTGGTTGATGAACTGACCCAATATAAGTTAATCTATAAATTGCATCCGAATGAGTATAGTTCGTGGCAGGATAACTCTGATCTGCGTTGCTTATCTAAAAAGAATAATGTTCATATTGTTGACCGCAATCATGATTTATACCACCTTTTTGCAGAGTCTGAATATCAGTTTGGAGTTTTCTCAACAGCAATATTTGAGGGAATTGGTATGGGGTGTAAAACAGTCCTGTTAGATTTGCCCGGAGTTGAGTATATGGCTAATTTGGTAGATCGTGGCTTAGCAGTTCTGCATCGTGAGGGAAAAACTTTGCAAACGACATTGAGGGATGCAGACAACATCCAAATCGACCATTCTACAAAAGAAATGTTTGGCTATGAACATCCTGTTAGTGAGTATGCTATTCTTAGTTGAATTCAAGAATTGATATTATTTGCTTTTCAAAAAGAATTTAACATGAAAATAAAAATTAGTACTATTTTAATCATACTGTACATAGTTATAGCTATAATTGTATTTTGCAAGTTAGTTTATCCCTCACTAACTGGTCAAATTGATATTAGAGCTTTCAATGATGTCGACAGATATGAATTGATTGCTAAAAATACAGACATTTCAAATTACCATGCATTGACAAATATTTCTAATAATACGTTAGGCCCTGTTACGATATTGAGATTGTTCAACTATAATTATACTGCTATTTTTGTATTTAACTTATCAATATTAATATTCTCAATAAAATTGTTGTTTAGTTACTATCAAATAAATAAAAAGATATTCCTCACTTTTTTATTTCTAAATCCATCTACTATGTTCTCTCTTTGTTACGCCAACAAGGAGCTGCTAACTTTATTTACAATACTTTTACTTATAATATATGTGAAAAATAGAAATTTTTTACTTTTCATACTAACTGTTTTAGTAGCTTATTTTTCCAGATGGCAATTATCATTATTTATAATAATAACTTTTATTTGTTTAACTATTGATAAGTTTTATAAAAAGAGATTATTAGTTTTTATTTTGTTAATTAGTTCTATATCTCTTGCATTCCCTGCTTCAGCATTCTTTTTTAACAAAGTATTTGCCTATGCCGCAAAAGGGGAAGTTGTTGGTTCGGGTATTTTTCAAAATATGACCCAAATACAACATAATTATTATGGGGGATATCTGATAGTTTTTATACCAAAACTGCTGCAATTACTATTTGGATTACTTTCTAGGGCAAGCTTAGTAACCGATTTATCGGCTTTTTGGAATAATGTAGTACAATTTTTCAATTCAGTATCATTTTTAATATTGTCATTATACTTAATATATAAAAAGAAAATAAATATGCAATACATATTGTTTTATATTGCTATCATTTTTAGTACTATTTTTATTTTAACTCCTATCTACAGTATTCGTTATTTTTATGGGATGTATATAATATTATGTGTGCTAGCCGCCCAACCTGTTCTAAAAGAACAATTAATCCCCTCTAACCATAACTCCGTTGGTATGTAGTTTTATTGGACAACAATTTAGTGTGAAAATATATGAGCAGGTGTCCATATGATTGAACGGGAAAATCTTTGCGGTCTACAAAAAAAAAATAATAGTGAGACAAAATGATGGGGCGAATGCGGGTGTTGCATGTTATTCAGGCCATGTCAAGAAAGTTTGGTGGTCCTCCAACTGTTCTGTATGATTTGGTAAAGGCTCAAAATGAAAATGGTTTGGATATAGAAGTTGCTACTACCAATATTGCCACCCCAAGGGGTGGTGTCCTTGATGTTCCTACAGGCCGGTCCGTGGAATGGTGTGGGATAAAAATACATTATTTCCCGGTACAATCCTCCTCATTACTGTTTTCGGTTCAGTTGAGAAGTTATCTGAAAAATAATTGTATCAAATTCGACATCATTCATATCCATGGCCTGTACCGTTTCCCTACCACTTATGCGGCCTATGCAGCTCGAAAACACGGTGTTCCATATATCATCAGGCCGCATGGTAGCCTTGATCCTTATCTATACAAGAGAAGCACACGTGGCAGTGTGCTTCTTAAGCGTGTTTATGAACGAATGTTTGATCTTCCCAATCTTAACCACGCTAGCGCTCTTCATTTTACTGCCGAAGAGGAACGTAAGAGGGTCTCTTTTCTTGGCCTGAGATCACCGTCGTTTGTGATACCTAATGGTCTTGATTGGAAACATTATGAAAAATTGCCGGAGCGTGGTGGGTTTCGCGTTAAATTAGGAATTAATAGCGAGCCCGTTGTGCTGTTCCTAGGGCGTTTACACTTTAAAAAAGGGCTTGATCTACTTGTTCAGTCTTTCGATATAGTGCACAATCAGTATCCTGAAGCCAAGCTTGTGATTGTGGGACCGGATAATGACAACTATGGGGTGCAAGTAAGGTCATGGGTTCACGAACGCAGGTTAGACAACAGTGTGCAATTTGTGGGGCATTTGGATAAAACCGATGTAACTCAGGCTTATGTAGATGCGGACGTGTTTGTGTTGCCTTCCTATACTGAGAACTTCGGCATGACCGTGGTCGAGGCCATGGCCTGTAAACTGCCCGTGGTGATTTCTGATCAGGTCAATATTCATAACGAAGTAGCGGGATCTGGAGGCGGGCTGGTCACGCATTGCGATGCCCAAGAAGTGGCCAATGCAGTTTTGGAACTACTGGGCGATATAGATCGGCGCAGAACTATGGGCCAACGAGGACGAGCAGCGGTAAAAGCACATTATACCTGGCCTGCGATTGTAAGTGCGCTGACGCAGGAATATGAGAAAATTATTGCCCGAAATCCACGGAAACAAAAAAATATATGATAATTCGTAAAGTATTAAAAGCTTTAAAAGTGTTGTCATTAGGTTCTGGGGTGTTAGCGATGCTTCGACACGGTGTCGCGGCCTCGGTGGAGCATGCAAACGTGTTGTCGGGGCTTGGGTGTCTTACGGTAGTTGATATTGGTGCCAATTGTGGGCAATTTGCCCTTATTTCGCGTAAGTGTTTTCCAGATGCTCGGATTGATTCCTTTGAGCCACTGTCCGAACCGGCGGATCGCTTTGAGCGGGTGTTTGCCGGAGATAAAAATACCCATCTACACCGCCTGGCCATAGGGGAAAAAGAGGAACAATCAACAATCCATGTGTCACAGCGTGATGATTCATCCTCCTTGCTGCCTATCGGCGAGGCGCAAACTACTTTATTTCCCGGCACTGGCGAGCGTGAGACACGAACGATTCGGGTCGCGCCGCTGAATGCTATATTATCGGAAAAGGATATTCAATCGCCGGCACTTTTGAAATTGGATGTGCAGGGATTTGAGCTCGAAGCACTGCGCGGTTGCGAAAGCCTCTTGGATCGGTTTTGTTATGTGTATTGCGAGTGCTCGTTTGTGGAACTGTATAAGGGGCAGGCACTGGCGCATGAGGTGATTGATTATTTGCATCAACACCGCTTCAGCTTATCAGGCGTGTATAATATGACTTATGACAAACAGGGCATTGCAATCCAGGCGGATTTTCTTTTTTCCAATCAGACAAGGTGATTAATTCTATTGCGCGTATTGATCCACGGCATTAATTACACCCCAGAGCTTACCGGCATTGGTAAATATACCGGCGAGTTGGCAGAATGGCTCTCGGCGCAGGGGTATGAGGTGCGCGTGGTTACGGCTCCGCCCTATTATCCCGAATGGAAAGTCGGAAACGGCTATTGTGCTTATACATATCACCATGAAAACATTGCTGGCGTAGATGTATGGCGCTGTCCTCTTTGTGTTCCCGTTAAACCCTCCGGATTAAAACGAATTTTACACCTGGCGAGTTTTGCTCTTTCCAGCCTGCCTATTATGTTCAAGCAATTATTCTGGCATCCTGATTTGGTAATGGTGATCGAACCTCCCCTTTTCTGCGCGCCGACGGCCTTGCTGATCAGCAAACTAAGTAGGGCAAAAACTCTTCTCCATATCCAGGATTTTGAAATAGATGCGGCTTTCAACCTTGGCTTGTTGAAAGCGCCCATATTGCGCTGGTGTGTTGCCGGGCTTGAGAAAATGCTGTTAAGATTTTTTGATCGGGTGAGCACTATCTCGCATAATATGATTACTAAACTTGGAGAGAAAGGATTGGGAGCTGAAAGAATCCAGTTTTTCCCCAACTGGGTGGATACGCGGACTATCTATCCGCTTAAAAATACCAGCCCCATGCGTGCTGAGCTGGGCATAGATGATGATGCTATTGTCGCCCTTTATTCCGGCAACATGGGGGAAAAACAGGGATTGGAAATCATCATCGATGCTGCCAAACAGTTGACAAAACATCCTCGTCTGGTTTTTGTCATGTGCGGGGATGGCGCAGCTTGCCGGCGTTTAAAGAACATGGCAGATGGTTTAACTACTATTATCTGGCTGCCTTTGCAGCCTCTCGAAAAACTAAATATACTTTTAAATCTGGCTGACATTCACCTTTTGCCGCAGCGGGGTGATGTTGCTGATCTGGTCATGCCATCCAAGCTTACCGGCATGATGGCAAGCGGCCGCGCAATCTTGGCAACGGCCCAAAAGGGAACACAGGTTGCCAGGGTATTGGAACAGGCAGGCGTCATTGTCCCTCCGGGAGATAGCTCTCGATTTGTTGAAGCCTTAAAATTTCTTGCTGACAATTTTGAATTGCGTAAAAAGCTGGGAGAGAAAGCCCGGCAATATGCTTTGGAAAATTTAGATCGTGAGGTTGTGCTTTCACAATTTGAACAAGATCTGAAAACATTATGCGGTCAATAAGAAATCAGGAAGGAATACGATGGTAAAAATTGCGTTAATCATTTGTGCCAAGATCCTCTTATGAATAAAAAACATTTGGATATCCTCATCCGCCTGGGTGAAGGGTTTACCCTTGAGTTCAAACGGTCCGGTACTTCCAACATCGGCAGGGAGTTGTGCGCGTTTGCTAATGCTACCGGAGGGACACTGCTCATTGGTGTCACGGATGATGGTAAAATATGTGGTGTGGACGACCATAACCGACTCAAATCAGTGATCCAATCAATTGCCCGAACTATTGAACCTGCACTGCTTGTTGATATTGAAAGCGTTGAAGATGTCCTGGTAGTGGCAGTCCCGCCTCAAAACGGAAAACCATATTCTCATAGCGGGAAATTTTACCTCAGGGAAGGGGCTTCATCACAGCAGTTGAGCCGTAATGAAATCCGTGAGTTTTTCTTTCGGGAAGGAATGATCCATTTTGATGAAATGGCCTGTGACCGTTTCTCTTTGGATACCGATTTGACGGAATCTGTTTATATTTCATTTGCCCGGAGGGCAAAAATCCCTGACGATATGGATATGGTTCAAGCCCTTGAAAATCTGCATCTTGTCCGAAATGGGCTTATGACCTATGCCGGTGCCTGGTTGCTTGCCGCGGATATTCAGAAATTTACGGTCAGTGGATTTGTGTCCTGTGCCTTGTTTATGGGAACCTCCAGGGTGAATATCCTGGATCGCAAGAATTTCACCGGCAATCTACAGGATATTTTTCAGGATGTTATCACCTGGCTCCTGTCCAAATTGAATACGAAATTTATTATTACCGGTACAGGAAGGGATGAAAGGCCTGAATTACCTGCGGATGCCCTGCGTGAGGCTCTTGTCAATGCGTTGGTCCACCGTGATTATCGCTCTAATGCCAATGTCCAGGTGCATATTTATGGTAATCGGGTAGAAATTATCAGCCCGGGAGGTTTGCCGGCAGGAATGAAAGAGGCGGATATCGGGTTAAAGAGCATCCCGCGCAATCCTCTCCTGTTCAGTATGTTTTATCGTATGGATCTGGTGGAGCAGATCGGCAGCGGCATTAAACGAATGCAGCAACTTTGCCGGGACTATGGGGTGCAGGAACCAATTTTGCAGATTGAAGACAACTGGGTTACAATTATCTTCAATCGTCATGACCTTCAATCTGAAAGAGAAAGTGGTGCTACCCCCCCAGCTACCCCCCCAGCTACCCCCCCAGTTGCGCGCATACTTTTTTCCTGTGGGGAAGAAATTGACCGGGAAGAAATGCAAAAACAGCTGGGAATCAAGAATAAAAAATATTTTCTCGAATCGTATCTGAAACCTGCCTTGAAAAGCGGTTTTTTTGAAAGGACTATTCCTGACAAGCCGAATAGTCCTTTGCAGCGGTACCGATTAACTGAACTGGGTAGGCAATGGCTGAAAAAGCAGAGAAGTGGGGGATGAATTATGATGGAGGATACTATATGTCCGAAAAAATTGCATTGATTACCGGTATTACCGGCCAGGATGGGGCTTACCTGGCAGAATTCCTGTTGAAAAAAGGCTATATCGTCCATGGTATTAAGCGTCGGGCATCATTGTTTAATACTGACCGGGTTGATCATTTGTACCAGGACCCTCATCTGCCGGAGCGAAATTTTGTCCTTCACTACGGTGATCTGAGCGATTCCACCAACCTGATCCGGATTATCCAGCAGGTTCAGCCTGATGAACTATATAACCTGGGAGCTATGAGTCACGTGGCGGTTTCTTTTGAAACCCCTGAATATACCGCCAATGTCGATGGGTTGGGAACCCTGCGCCTGCTGGAAGCCATCCGCATTCTGGGGTTGGAGCAGAAAACCCGTTTTTACCAGGCTTCAACCTCGGAGCTTTACGGCCTGGTACGGGAAGTGCCGCAGAAGGAATCGACGCCCTTTTATCCCCGCTCACCTTACGCGGTGGCCAAAATGTATGCCTACTGGATTACGGTAAACTATCGTGAAGCCTACGGCATGTACGCCTGCAACGGCATTCTTTTCAATCATGAATCGCCGGTGCGTGGTGAAACCTTTGTGACCCGGAAAATCACCCGGGCCCTGGCTCGCATTCATTTGGGCTTGCAGGACTGCCTCTATTTGGGAAATCTGGATGCCAGGCGGGACTGGGGACATGCCAGGGATTATGTGGAGATGCAATGGCTGATGCTCCAGCAGGAGCAGCCGGACGATTTTGTCATTGCCACCGGCGTGCAGTACGCGGTGCGGGATTTTGTCGAGGCGGCGGCGAAGGAGCTGGGCATTTCTCTGCGCTGGGAAGGTTCCGGGGTGGAGGAAAAAGGCTATGATGAACAGACCGGCAAGCTGATTGTTGCCGTTGATCCCCGCTATTTCAGGCCGACCGAGGTGGAAACCTTGCTGGGTGATCCCCGTAAGGCGAAGGAAAAACTGGGTTGGGAGCCGAAAATCAGTTTTGCCGAGCTGGTAGCCGAGATGGTTCATGCTGACTTGGAAGACGCCAAACGGGATGATTTATGTAAAAGTCATGGATTCAAGGCCTTTGATTATCATGAATGAGGGTCCAAGGGGCGTTCGGGGGACAGTATACTTAATTAATGGTGCACAGTTGACTTCTGGGATTCGGAGTAAATTTACTTTATTTCCCCTATTGGCGGTGATATGTTGAAAGAGAGTGAAAATCCCGCTATTGCTCCTGAACGGCATGACTTTGCCCAATCCCTCTCAAGCACCTTGTTCGCTATTCATGTTCAATATGTTTTTGGCTTCTTCAAAGTTAACTGAAGGAGCATTTTGTTCCTCTTTTTTTGCCTCACGCAGAATTCGAAGGTCATCATAACATGCAAGCTCTTCCTGTAATTTCAAAAAATCTTCATATGGAAGAATCGCAAACTCTTTCTTCCCATTTTTTTCAAGTATTTGTGGGCTTATTGAAATCATAATGCTGCTCCTTTATTTATATGCCTCTTTACGGTGACGAATCCGATAAATGATTAATTGTTCTTCTTCTATTTCAAAAAGGATTCTATGATCTCCAACTCTTAGCCGATACTCTGGAGTAAAGTTTGTTAAGCGTTTTACATCACCTTTTAATCCGCCAGACATCGTTTCAATTTGATCAAAAATATGTATCAATTGGGATTTTTGAATTTTCCTGCAATCTTTCAAAGCTCTTGGTTTAAATTCAATTTTATATTTCATCTTTTACCAATGCTCAAAATTCATTACTGAAACTTTTTGTAGAATGCCCCGGGGAGTTTCACTTTCATAGCAAACATTTATATTATCAGGCCCTTTTGATCTGATAAGTTTATATTTAAGCGTCATTATGGTAAAAGCGGATAGATCCTGTAGCCAACTAACCACGGGTAATTATAGCATAAAAATAATAAAAGGGAAACTTTAGATTCGATAAATATGCTGACAATAATGTGAATAGTTGAGCAGCGTAATGGGGTCTCAATATCTGACATCATTCGGCGTTCGAGGGACAGTATACGTAATTAATGGTGCACAGTCGACTTCTGGGATTCGGGGTAAATTAACTTTATTTCCCCTATTGGCGGTGATATGTTAAAAGAGAGTGAAAATTCCATCAAGGTTGAGCGTCAGGAACATAACCGTTTTCGATTTTGGGGAGAAATCAAAGAACTTGGCGGACGTGTATTAAGAGTAGTAACGCTTGATGATAAGAAGACTATTCATAATGCCTTCCCTGATAGGAGGTTTAAGCTATGAAACTAAATTATTATTCTGAAACAGATTCACTATATATTGATCTATCTTCTAAAACAAGCACGGAAAGTATTGAAATATCAGAAGGTATTGTTGTAGACTATGATGAAGATGGTCATATCACAGGGATTGATATTGATAATGCAAGTCGCAAAATCAACCTTAAAGAAGTTATTCTGAACAAAGTACCCGCACAACTTCAGGCAATCACGGCTTAATCAAAAAGAGCGTAGAATAAGTCGCTCTACCTGCTTGTTATTCAGCTGGCGCTCCATAGTGACAGGTGTGCTTGGCCGCTTGCCGGCAGAATAGACAGGGAACAATAAGATCTATGGGGTCACATCTTAAAAGCATTCAACACTGAATACTTATAAGATGTGACCCCATATTCTTCTAATTTGTTATCATATAAAATATGAACAGTAAGCAGCGAAGTACGTTAAAAGCTATTTTTATAAATCCAGTTCCTGCCAACCTTGATTTTAAAAGTTTGGAGTCGCTGTTTCTGGCTTTGGGTGCAAAGTTGATAGAAGGGGATGGCTCTCGGGTCAGATTTGTTTTAAACGAAGTAGTGCTCAGTTTCCACAGACCACATCCTCATAAAGAAGCAAAACCTTACCAAATACGAGATGCTCGTTCTTTTTTGAAACAAGCGGGGGTAAAGCCATGAAAACAATGAAATATAAAGGATATAGTGCCCACATTGAATATAGTGATGAAGATAGTTGCTTCGTTGGCCATATTGCAGGTATTCGTGATATTGTAGGCTTTCACGGTGCAGCCGTTAGTGAGTTACGCTTCGCATTTGAAGAGGCGGTTAGAGACTATCTGGAGACATGCAAAAAAGCAGGAAAGCAACCCCAAAAGCCATATTCCGGTAAATTGATGCTTCGTATCCCACCAAAAGTTCATGCTGCAGTTGCTCAAGCCGCTGAAGCAAGTGGAAAAAGTATAAACCAATGGGCAGCTGATATGCTGGACCAGGCAGCACATTCTCATTGAGTGCGCAAAGGGGGTCAAATCTTTATCGTTGACAAAATAGTGGAAGTTAGTCCAGCTACCACGGTTTGCAGCCGAGTGAGAGCTTTGGTGGCGGCCAGATCAGTGATTCAATCAATTGCCCGAACTATTACCCGCGCTGCTTGTTGATATTGAAAGCGCTGGAGATGTCCTGGTAGTGGCAATCCCACCTCAAAACGGAAAACCATATTCCCATAGCGGGAAATTTTACCTCAGGGAAGGTGCTTCATCGCAGCAGTTGCGCGCGTACTTTTTTCCTGTGGGGAAGAAATTGACCGGGAAGAAATGTAAAAAAAGAGCGAAATTTTGTTCTTCATTACGGTGACCTGATCGATTCCACCAACCTGATCCGGATGCTCCAGCAGGAGCAACCGGATGATTTTGTTATTGCCACCGGCGTGCAGTATGCGGTGCGGGATTTCGTCGAGGCGGCGGCGAAAGAGCTGGGCATTTTTCCGAAGTGGAAACCTTGCTGGGTGATCCCCGTAAGGCAAAGGAAAAACTGGGCTGGAAGCCGAAAATCAGTTTTGCCGAGCTGGTAGCCGAGATGGTTTGTGCTGATCTGGAAGACGCCAAACGGGATGAATTATGTAAAAGTCATGGATTCAAGGCCTTTGATTATCATGAATGAGGACGTCGGAGTACGTCCGGCTGGGAAATAAAGAGGAAATGCTATCATGAATACAATGGAGCGTTCAGCCAAAATATATGTCGCCGGCCATCGGGGGATGGTTGGTTCTGCCCTGGTGCGTTGTTTGGAGTCAGCCGGATATGATCAGCTGCTATTGAGGACGCGCGCGGAGCTTGATCTGCTCGATCAGACCGCGGTGCGAGACTTTTTTACGGTCGAAAAACCAGATTATGTGTTCCTGGCCGCAGCCAAGGTGGGCGGCATTCTCGCCAACAATACCTATCCGGCAGATTTCATCTACCAGAACCTGATGATTGAAGCCAATATCATTGAATTGGCGTTTCTCACTAGGGTGAAAAGGCTGCTGTTCCTGGGATCGTCCTGTATTTACCCCCAATTGGCAAAGCAGCCGATGGCCGAAGATGCTCTTTTGACCGGCCCATTGGAACCCACCAATGAGCCGTACGCGATTGCCAAAATTGCCGGGATCAAGTTGTGTGAATCCTATAATCGCCAGCATGGCACCGATTTCCGCAGCGTGATGCCAACGAATTTGTATGGCATCAATGATAATTTTCACCCTGAAAACAGCCATGTCATCCCTGGGATGATGCGCCGTTTTCACGAGGCGAAACAGGCTAATGCCGCCGAGGTGGTCGTCTGGGGTTCCGGTAGGGCGATGCGGGAATTTCTGTATGTGGATGATATGGCTGAAGCTTGCCTGCATGTCATGAATTTACCCAAAAACACGTATGAAAGCTGTACAGAGCCGATGTTTTCCCACCTCAATATTGGCACCGGTGTCGATTGCAGTATCCGTGAACTGGCCGAAACCATGGCCGAAGTGTTGGGTTTTCAGGGAAAAGTGGTTTTTGATGCCGGAAAACCGGATGGCACGCCGAGAAAATTACTTGATGTCAGCCGTCTGCGGCAACTGGGCTGGGAGGCAACCACGCCACTGCGTGAAGGATTGGAACAGACCTACCGCTGGTTTGTGGCCCATAGTGAACAAGCGCGGCGCTAGGGCGCGAAAGGGGTTAAATGCTGTGCTAGTCTCACAAAGCGGATCATAGGTTTGTGCGCTGACTGGCCTGTATTTTCCTAACCTGCGCATCGTCAACTCCGGATTCTCCGGCGAAGTCGGGCCAACGGCGCACGGCTTCAATGACGCGGTGAATCATCTGTTCTGCGCGTGCCTTCTTGATGTCAGCCGCTTTAGCGAGGGCAAGCAAGTCCTCATGCTCAAACCCTTCTCGCTTGCCGTTCACGCTCATCTGGTGCCGACTCGTCCACTCGCCACTGGGGTTCCACGCGTAGGTGATGTCGAACGCAGGTGACAGGCGCCATTCACCCCGTCGATTCATGAGGAAGGCAATATTCTTTACGTGATCATCACAATTGCGACCGACCACATTGAAAATGGCGCGCAGCACCTGCTGGTCCATGTCCTTTCGAGGGAGTCCCAGCCGCCGAATGATTTGGATCGCCTGCTCGTACGAATAGCTCGCAGGTTGCCTGTAGTCATAATGAGCAATAGCCCCCAAGGACTGCATGTGCCGTTTCCCACCGTTCGCGGACCTATCAAACCTCTTCGTCATGAAGTGGCTTCGGCCATCTTCATGATGAAGGCGGCAAGTCGTCATCTCGATGCCGGCTTCGACGGCCATTAGGTGATAGGCATATTCGATCTTTCCGTAGCCCTTGGGAGTGGCGACTTCTGTATCGCGACTGCTGGTGATTCCGTCAAATTTCATTAGCCAGTACTCGAAGCCCGCTCCAGCATCGACTTGGCCTGACCGGAATTCATTGGTTTCCGGATTCCAGGCGAGAATTGCTTTGGCCCTGGCTCCGCCAGCTGAGGTCCCGACTCGGAGAATATCATTGATTGCTTCTCGATCGTCATCACCAGAGAAAACGCCGACGAATCTGGCACGTTCATCAAGGATCCGGTTTGCCAGGTCGACGATGCTTGCGACCTCAACTGCACGTTTGCTGGTTGGCGGTTCGAGTATGGCTGGTTGGAACTCGAGAGCCCCCATGCCACGACTGCCGACATAGCAGAGGCGTTCCACTGGATGGAAACTCGCTGCAGTTCGTCCCTGTGAAGCAAGCCAGGCGTCAATGATCGCATTTCCGTATTTGTCCGGAAGTGAGTCCGCAACCAATCCCGGCAACCCTTTGAAGGTGTTCCGTGCAAGCGCCGGGAACTCATAGGGAAACTCGCCAAGCGGCATCATGAGCGGTGCCAACTGAATGCCGCTACGCAGGAACTCAGGCGCGTATTGGAAGACCCCGATCTCCCTGTCTTCTAGCCAAGTGACGGCACCGACTACACTACCCCAGAGAAGGACGCGTGCATCATTATTCATTATCGTCCTCGCCGTCACTCCATGACCAAGTTGGGCGTTCATTACTAGATTGAGTAGGACGTGCTCGCTTGCGCTCTCGAGCGCCAATGCCGACCCGTTCGATTGGTCTTACAGTCGGATCCGGCAGCAGGGCTTCAAGACTTTGTTGTATGCCAAGCGCTATCATAATCCGTATGAAGGTATCCACGGAAACACCTTGGCCCTTTTCAAGCCTACCGATGGTTCTTGGCGAGACACCGGCCTCTTCAGCGAGTTGTGCCTGGGTTATGTTGCGGGAAAGCCTTATACTTTCCAATCGCTTGCAGAGGGCCGCTTCAATCTGATCACTCGTTGCTACTGAGAATTCGATGTTATAAGACATTTATTTCTGATTAACCTCCATTCATAGTGTTAATCAGTAGTATATTACCAATTAAATGACGAGTCAAGCAAAACAATATAAATAGCCGGAGGGGGGTCAAATCTTTATCGTTGACAAAATATGGAAGTTGAAGATTGGCTATTTCGCCTATGGCATTTTTCTGTTTCATATCTTTGGTACGGCCGGAAGTCGCATCCTGCTAGGGTCGATGGGGGTTGAAAGCACTATGGTGCTCTTCATGAGTGGTGTGCTGGCGGGGGTCGGCATGCCCATTATTATTGAAGGTATGGTTCGCCATCATGCGGCAACACGCCGGCTGTTATTGAGTTTACATTGAAATGTCAGCTGCCTGCGACAACTGGGCTGGGAGACAATCACACCATTGCGTGAAGGATTGGAGCAGACCTACTGCTGGTTTGTGGTCCATAGTGAGCAAGCGCGGCAATAGGATGGTGATTTGATATGGCTTAATCTGCAACAGTCAGCCGATAATTGTAACCCCAAATCGACAAGTCATAAGATGCGCCAACATTATTTTTCTTCGCAGGTCAATTATCGGTTGTCACAACTACCAAGAGCACACCTGAATTGGGGGCAGGTTTAATATTCTGTCACAAAATTCCCCACCCTCAGCGATACTACCCCCTCAGTTATCCCTCCAGTTGGGCGAGTATTTTTTTCGCCGTCCTGATGATGAGTGATACCCCCCGCAACATTTTGGACAAAATTGAACATTGATTGACAATTTGTCCATTATATGCCTACTGTGACCAGGTTTTTTTGTGGAAAAGCGAAGCCATCTGGAAATGTGGAGGCATGGCCATGATAAAGCGTGTACTGGCGGATAAATTTAAAGAGTTGGCACAAAAGTTTCCCATTCTCACTTTAACCGGACCGCGGCAATCCGGTAAAACGACATTGGTCCGCGCCCTTTTCCCCCACTACCAATACCTGTCTTTTGAAGATCCAGATATACGTTTATATGCTTCTGAAGACCCTCGCGGATTCCTCCAGGAATATCCTGATCACGTCATTCTGGATGAGGTGCAGCGGGTGCCGGAAATGTTTTCTTACTTGCAGACCCATGTGGACCGGAAAAATGAAAGCGGTCAGTTTCTTTTAACCGGTTCACAGCATTTTTTGCTCAGCGAAAGGATATCCCAGTCCCTGGCTGGTCGTACCGGAATATTGCACTTAATGCCCTTGAGCCTGGAAGAGATAGAAACAATTTCAAGTGATTCCCTGGAAAGTTTTCTGCTTCAGGGAGGTTATCCCCGACTGCGTGACAATCTTATTGACCCGGCGGACTTTTTTCCCGCTTATACGGCAACCTACCTGGAACGTGACATCAGACTCATAAAAAACATCATGAATCTTAGTGCGTTTGAACGTTTTTTAGGGCTTTGCGCGGGGCGCGTTGGCCAACTGCTCAACTTTTCCTCCCTGGCTGATGATGTGGGTATTAGTCATAACACGGTTAAAGCCTGGCTTAATGTGCTTGAAGCGAGCTTCATCATTTTTCTTCTCCAGCCCCATTATAAAAATTATAAAAAACGCCTGGTGAAGATGCCAAAACTCTATTTTTGGGACAGCGGCCTGTTATGCTCACTGCTGGGCATTGAAACCGAGGGTCAACTGGCGTCGCACTTCCTGCGCGGCCACATCTTTGAATCTGCCATCATCTCGGAGTTTATTAAATACCGCTATAATCGGGGGCGCCGGAACAACTGTTATTTTTGGCGTGATAGACATGGCAGGGAAATTGACTGTATTATTGAGAAGATGCATGATGATTTACTGCCGATTGAAATTAAATCAGGAAAAACCGTGTCCCAGGATTTTTTCAAAGGCATCAGCTACTGGCAAAAGCTTGCCGGTACGGATAATGGTTATGTGATTTATGCCGGTGAGCAACGGCAGCGCAGAAAAATCGCCACCGTGTTGCCATGGCGACAATGCCTGTGGGGGATAGATGAAATGCGAAGGGGGTCAAATCTTTATCGTTGACAAAATAGAGGAAGTTTATCCAACTACCACGGTTTGCAGCCGAGTGAGAGCTAGTGAGAGCTTCGGTGGCGACCAGATCAGTGATCCAATCAATTGCCTGAACTATTTAACCTGCACTGCTTGTTGATATTGAAAGCGTTGGAGATGTCCTGGTGGTGGCAATCCCACCTCAAAACGGAAAACTATATTCCCATAGCAGGAAATTTTACCTCAGGGCTTGCAGGACTGCCTCTATCTGGAAAATCTGGATGCCAGGCGGGACTGGGGACATACCAGAGATTATGTGGAGATGCAGTAGCTGATGCTCCAGCAGGAGCAGGCGGATGATTTTGTTATTGCCACCGGCGTGCAGTACGCGGTGCGGGATTTTGTTGAAGCAGCAGCAAACGAACTGGGTATTTCTCTTCGCTGGAAAGCTGATGGAAGAGATGAAAAGGGCTATAATGAACAGACCGGCAAGCTGATTGTCGCGGTTGATCCGAGGTATTTCAGGCCGACCGAGGTTGAGACCTTGCTGGGTGATCCCCGTAAGGCTAAAGAAAAACTGGGCTGGTAGCCGAAGATAGGTTTTGCCGACTTGGTAGCCGAAATGGGTTTACCCCCTCATTATGAATAAAAGGATAGAACCACCCGTTGGGGAGGATTGTCTTGCCAGAAATTATGTTTTTCCTGCAATGATTGTTTTACACTCTTTTTGCTGCTCATGATTTTCCTCCAGAATTGTTGGTTTTTGACCATATGCTATGGCTGAAAATAAATTAAAAGAGTCTGTCTATGTGATGGTTACGAAACAAATAACCTTCGTCGTCCGGGTCGGACTCAGTGGTTTTTTAATTGGTTCCCTAAAAAAAGTCTTAAGTCATCAGATATAAGTTCGCTTTCTGCCAATTTACTCCAGAACTCTCCTGCCATTCCCTTTATCATAGGAATTGTTTTTTTTACAAAGCTAAGAGGGCTATCAATGTCTGGCAGGAAAAAAGCAAGTGGTGGGATTTCACCTGTACTTTTGGGTGAAAAGCCCATTGAACACATATCGTAAATTGGGGCAAGGCTGAAGCCCGAACCAGCAATGCGGAAACTCATATTGCTAAGATGCATATCGGTGTTGTAAATCAACCTGCCGAAACCCCAATATACTGTTATATCAAATAAATGCTGCCAGCTGATTAGTCTTCGTTTATTCAGCTCTTTTGCAACGTTTAACCATCCACTTCCAACACCTGAAAATTCATTGTCAATTGCTTGCATTGAAATGAGAGGCAAACGTCCGTATTCTCCAGTCCTATCAAACCTGAGAGACTCAAGGAAAAGTCTATCTTGAACTTCAAAAATTTTTAATTCAGCGGCAGGGATATTATGATCATGCAAAACTTCAGATGCTATGTATTCAGTAACAAGAATGTCTCTCCACCGTGTGGCCAACTCGCCATCACCTTTTGGAGAAAACTTTACAATTACATGAGCATCTCGTTCCCTTGAATACGTAGCAAATTTGGCCTGTTCGCCACCGGCAGAAGACCCATGAATTTCTCCTTCTACTGCTTTGTCAGCAAGTTCAGGATAATCTTCACGTCTTGATTTTTGCGGTGGTTTTCTGACTCGGTCAAGTGCCATTCTTCCTATTTTCAGATTCCCTGGCAAGTCGTCACCGTTTGCAACAAGATATCTACCTATTTGTTCCTGGTTCCAGTCTCTTGGATCTGGAGGAAATAGATCCGATTGGGCATTCAGGTCTCTTGCAATCTGCCTTCCAATGAAGCCTTGCGGTCTCATATCATCAAGAAAGTAAGGCAAATCTTCATACATGCCATTCTCTTTATTTCCCGTTAAAACTTTAGGGGTAATCGGGGTGGTTTGCAGGTAAAAGCCTCTATGGGCAAGTGGTTGCAAAACGCCCCAAAGGTTGGTGTTGCCATGTGGATCTGCCGCCGCAAGGTGGATTTCGTTACCTGACCCAAACGCTTTTCTGACAGCGTAATAGAGTGGTGGTCTGACCTTGTCAAATTTAATAACAGAGTTACCTAAAGCTCTTAGTTTTCTGTTGACAGTTTGTCTTGTCATTCCAGTTCCTGCTACTAAAGTTCTGGTTGTGGCTGGGCCAAAAGAGAGTATTTTTAGTATTTTTTGAGGCATAACCTTCCTATAATTGTTCACTTAAATGGGCAGATAAAAGCACATAAAACTATATATAAATACTGAAAAATTAGATAGTTATATGAAATATTAATAAAAAATTATTCCAAATAAATAGACAGATAGATTGACATATATATCATTTTACCGTAAAAATCAACAAGGACTGAAGGCAAACCGATAAAATTTAACTTGAAAAATGCCAAAGATGATATATGGTGTTCCCTATTTTCCCGAAGTTGAGACATTGCTGGGCGATCCGACCAAAGCCAAAGAAAAATTGGGCTGGGAGCCGAAGATAAGTTTTGCCGACCTGGTAGCCGAAATGGTTCGTGCTGATCTGGAAGACGCCAAGCGGGATGAATTATGCAAAAAGCCAAAAGGGGGTCAAATCTTTATCGTTGACAAAATAGTGGAAGTTGAAGATTGGCTATTTCGCCTATGGCATTTTTCTGTTTCATATCTTTGGTACGGCCAGAAGTCGCATCCTGCCAGGGTCGATGGGGGTTGAAAGCACTATGGTGCTCTTCATGAGTGGTGTGCTGGCGGGGGTCGGCATGCCCATTATTATTGAAGGTATGGTTCGCCATCATGCGGCAACACGCCGGCTGTTATTGGGTTTGCATTGAAATGTCAGCTGCCTGTGCGACAACTGGGCTGGGAGGCAACCACGCCACTGCGTCAAGGATTGGAGCAGACATACCGCTGGTTTGCGGCCCATAGCGAACAAGCACGGCAATAGGTTGTGCTTTGGTATGGCTTAATCTGCAACAGTCAGCCGACAATTGTAACCCCAAAACAACAAGTTATAAAATGCACCAACATTATTTCCCCATAGTCTTTGGACTTACAATGCGAGGTATTTAACAATGGAAGCATTTGAATTTAAAACAAAAATTAAAAATGGGGTAATTCAGGTACCAAAAAAATATACACAAAAAATCGGCAAAAATGTGAAGGTAATTATTTTTAGCGATCACAGACCCAAGCGTAAAGATATAGTTGATGATCTTTTAAAACATCCAATCAAAGTTGACGATTTCAAGCCTCTATCAAGAGATGAAATATATGAAAGGCTTTAATATTAAACCTGAATCAACCTGTTTTGTTGACACAAATATTTGGCTTTATTCCTTTATCGAGTCACAAAATAAAGAAAAATCAAAAATTGCCAAATTAGTTATTTCAGAAAATGAGATAATAATCAGCACATAAATTATCAATGAAATGACTGTAAATTTGCTAAAAAAAGCAAGTTTTTCAGAAGAAAAAGTCCGAGAATTAATTCGATCGTTATACAAGAGATATAGCATTTTTGAGTTATCATCAGATATTTTAATTAAAGCCTCGGAAATACGAACTAATTTTTCTTTTTCATTCTGGGATAGCCTTGTAACCGCAAGCGCGTTGGATTCTGAAGCTGATTATTTAATATCGGAAGACATGCAAAATGGATTCAAATTTGAAGGAAATTTGACAATCATAAATCCATTTCGATAATCCAGGCGGTCAAACCCGCTGTGAGCCAAACCCGAACATCCTGGAATGAATCCCTTGTAATGCCAGGAAAAAAGTAGAATTTTATTGTTTTTTATACCCCTCAAAGGGGTACTGAAAAGAGTGACAGGAACTCAGGAGTAAGCAACTAACGCCGCTTTTCAGCGGGCGCGGCATTTCGCGCTCCGCTGCAGAAGCGGCGTTATCTCTTTTTTTGTCTTAATTTCGGCTGGTTACTTTGGGCTTAAAGTTGGAGAACTAACCTTACTCCCTCGTCAACATTTGCCATAATTGAACTTGAAAGGGTGTTAACCTTTTCAGTTAAAAATGATTTATCGATGGTAATTAATTGTGAGACATTTATAACGCTTTCTTTGGGTAATTTTGATTTTTTTGTTGAAAGTAAGATATTCCCAGGAGCAGCGGACAACCTAATGTTGGAAGTTATAACCGCTGCAATTATTGTGTTAATTTTGCTTTTATTGAAATCATTTGATTGGATGATGAGCAATGGTCTTCTGTAGCCTGGGCCAGACCCTATAGGCTCTGGTAGTTCAGCCCACCAAATTTGTCCACGCTTGATGTTGAATAACTATTTATTTCACCGCCTATTTTTCAAGATAAAATACCTCCTTAAAACGGTAAATATGCGAATTGATCCACCAGCTTTATGCTTTCCCAACAACTTGGTAACTCAGTAGGTTTTTAG
>Ga0307991_1000306_pt1 | contig 36297 bp, 28 predicted proteins | sample EllFjometagen131_FD_203146 | JGI IMG/M metagenome (GOLD analysis project Ga0307991, IMG submission 203146) | Marine microbial communities from Ellis Fjord, Antarctic Ocean - #131 | ecosystem: Environmental > Aquatic > Marine > Unclassified | place: Southern Ocean | collected 2014-10-08 | reverse complement strand
GAGATGCAATAATCCTACTTATAGGGTATAAAACAAAATTTTTGCATATTGGTTATTCATATGATTTTACTGTATCTAACCTGATAACATCTACCGGTGGCGCACATGAAATTTCTTTTGTGTATAATTTCAAATTAACACGTAAGTATAAGAAGAAGATCCACGCTATCCCTTGTCCTGAATTTTAACATGATTAATTAAAAGTTATCTTTGTTCCGCAAATTTTATTGTTTAACAAAAGTAAGTGAGATATGAAAAGGGTAAATCTTATTATAAATATTGTTTTAGTTATTGCAGTGGGTGCACTGTTTGTTCTTTATTTTACAGGTAAAAAGAAATCAAGCCCTGTCCCGACAGAAGAGAAACTTGTTGGAAATAATAACACCGGAAAGGGAGGAATGGCATATATTAATATTGATACCCTGATGAATAATATGGATATGTTTTTTGATGTCAGAAACAAATTAGTTGATAAGCAAAAGAGTTCAGAAGCAGAACTAAATTCCAGGTCTAAGGATTTTGAGAAAGAAGCAACTGATTTTCAGGAGAAAGTTCAAAAAGGACTTATTACCCGTTCCCGTGCCCAGGAGATTGAACAGGAACTTTACCTGGAACAACAAAATCTTATCAATTTGAAAGATAAACTATCAATGGAGTTAGCCGAAGAGGAGCAGGTAATGAACCGGCAACTAATTTATTATATCACTGACTATCTTAAGGAATTTAATAAGGAAAAAAATTATCAGTTCATTATAAGTAATTCTCTTGCAGGACCGCTGCTTTATGCTTCTGACAAGCAGGATATTACAAATGATGTTGTTGAAGGTATAAATGCCAAATATGCTAAAGAACGAGAAAAGCCAAAAGACAAATAATTAAATATGGGATTTGCAAGTCCCTATCTACAGAAACAAAGATCTTTTCTTCCTGCAGTTGACATTCGTCCGCATGACGATGTGCAACTGATTGTTGTTATTCCATGTTATAATGATCCCGGGATAATTGAAACATTAAACTCTCTATATTCATGTATAAGACCGGCTTCGGCTGTTGAGGTGTTTGTGGTTGTAAATACTTCTGCAGATGCGGATAAGGAAATATTGAATCTGAACAACACTGTGTATGAATCTTTATTGCAGTGGAAGAAAAATAATGATTCGAAAAAATTACGCCTGTGGCCTGTAAGGAAAACCGGACTACCGGGAAAATATTTCGGTGTAGGATTGGCGCGAAAGATAGGGATGGATGAAGCCGTTTACAGGTTTAACCTGCTGAATAATGAAAATGGTGTCATTGTGGCTCTTGATGCGGATACAATATGTGCAGAGAATTACCTGGTTGAGATTGAAAATCATTTTATTAAGTTTCCCGGGACTGAAGGATGTTCAATATATTTTGAGCATCCTATTAAAGGAAATGATTTTAGTAATATTGTTTACGAAACTGTTTGTCAATATGAGTTATCCCTTCGGTATTATAAGCAAGGATTGAAATGGGCAGGTTTCCCTTTTTCATATCATACCGTTGGTTCAGCATTTGCCGTTAAAGCCGGGGCATATATTAAATACGGTGGAATGAACAGGAGAAAAGGAGGCGAAGACTTCTATTTTATCCACAAAATTACACCACATGGGAAATATAGTGAGCTGAATTCAACTTCGGTTTTTCCATCACCACGCCCCTCTGACAGGGTGCCTTTTGGTACCGGTCGTGCTGTGAAAAAACATCTTGAAGATAAAAAGGAGATGAAAACCTATTGCCTGGAAGCTTTTATCGATTTAAAAGAGTTATTTAGTAAAGCTGGTAAGCTTTATAAAATTGGGAATAATGAAATTAGTGAATTTCTTACCGTTTTAAATAAACCACTTGAGGAATTTTTGCTTTCCATCAATTTCCAGCAAAAAATAGCAGAAATAAATAATAATGTTTCTACTTGTGAGTCATTTAAAAATAGATTTTTTCAGAAATTTAATGCCTTTTTTGTTGTGAAGTATATGAATTTTGTTCACTCAGGTTATTTTGAAAAGATTCCGGTAAGCCGGGCTGCCAATGATTTATTACAGGAAATGGGAATTCCCAGAAGTAATTTGGCGGATGCAGTGAGTTTACTGGAAGTATACAGGAGACTGGACTGGGCCGACTGATTAGTTATCTTCCTTGTTCTTATCAATAATAATGAAAATATCTTCGTTTTCTTTTTTCATAAGATACTGCTCCCTTGCAAATTTTTCCAGGTTATCATTATTTGTTTTTAGTTCTTCAAGCTTCTTTGAATCACTTTTTATTTTTTCGGTATAGTATTTTTTATCTCTTTCCAGCTGGTGAAGGGTGCGGAGCGCTGATGCCCTGTCAATCAAGTTGTTTCCATCAAAGAGGAAGAGCCACGTAATAAAAAGAACAGACGCCAGAAGGTATTTCTTCTTTAATATTTTGATAATTGTTCTTACAAGTGATTTCATAAACTGCTATGTTTTCAAGCCAAAGTTATTAATAATAAAACAAGGAGAAAGTTTGAGATATAAACTTTCTCCTTTAAGTTATTAACAGAGTTGAAGTTAACTGGTTGATTTATTAATTGGTTAATTTGTTAATCGTTTGTTAATGTTGCTTAACCTCAAACCTTCTTCACTCTTCATCCATAAACGGGTACTTGTAATCAACAGCCGGTTGGAAATTTTCCTTGATAGTTCTTGGTGAAACCCAACGAAGCAGATTGATCATTGAACCTGCTTTGTCATTGGTGCCTGATTTTCTGGCGCCGCCAAATGGCTGCATCCCGACAACGGCTCCTGTAGGCTTGTCATTGATATAGAAATTTCCAGCAGAATTAACCAGGCGTTTAGTGATATACTCAATTGCCGTTCTGTCCTTTGCGAAAACACCACCAGTAAGTGCGTATTCTGATGTCTCATCAAGCAGATCGAGTGTTTCATCAAGTTTGGCAGCATCGTAAACATAGATTGTCAGTACCGGACCGAATATCTCTTCTCTCATTGTAAGATATTTGGGATCCTTTGCAAGAATAACAGTGGGTTCAATGAAAAAGCCTTCCGATTTATCTCCATGGCCACCCATAATAACTTCTGCGTCATCAGAATTCTGTGCGTGATTAATATAGTCCATTATGTTGTTAAATGAAGCCTCGTCAATTACAGCGTTCATGAAGTTTGTAAAATCAAGAGGAGTTCCCATTTTTATGCTGCTTACCTGGTCTTCAATCTCCTTCCTTAGTTCGGGCCAGATACATGATGGTATATAAGTTCTTGAAACAGCTGAACATTTTTGTCCCTGGTACTCGAATGATCCACGAACGATACCTGTAGCAGTTTCCTTTATTTCAGCAGATTCGTGAACCATCACAAAATCTTTACCACCGGTTTCTCCAACAATCCTCGGATAGGTTTTATAGGTTGCGATATTGGCTCCTACCTGCTTCCAAATATTCTGGAAAACGTCTGTTGATCCGGTAAAATGGAAGCCTGCAAAATCAGGATGAGTGAAAATCTCGTTTCCAGCTGCAGGACCAGATACAAACATCAGGTTTATAACACCATCCGGCAATCCTGCCTTCATGAAAATTTCCATTAACACTGCTGCTGAATATACCTGTGTTTTTGATGCTTTCCAAACAACAGTATTTCCCATGATTGCAGGTGCTGTTGGCAGGTTGCCGGCAATGGATGTGAAATTAAAAGGAGTTAGTGCAAAAATGAATCCCTCCAGTGGTCTTTGTTCCAAACGGTTCCACATCTCTGGAGTGGATTTTGGTTGCTGACTGTAAATCTCAGTCATATATTGAACATTAAACCTGAAAAAATCAATCAATTCACACGCAGCATCAATCTCAGCCTGAAAAGCAGTCTTTGATTGAGCAAGCATGGTTGCTGCATTGATTTTTGCACGGTAAGGACCTGCAAGAAGATTAGCAATTCTGAGAAATATTGAAGCACGGTGCTTCCAGTCCATTTTTACCCATTCTTTTTTTGCTTTTAACGCAGCATCAATAGCCATTTTAACATGACTCTCATCACCCTGGTAATAGTAGCCAAGAGTGTGATTAAGGTCGTGTGGGGGATGGATAGCAACCTTTTTTCCTGACGTAACTTCCTTGCCATCGATTATCATAGGAAGTTCAACTTCTTTAGACATTAGTTCGTCTAACACCTTTTTTAGTTCCGCTTTTTCCGGTGTTCCTGGAGCATAACTTTTTACCGGTTCATTAACGGCAACCGGTACCTGAAAGATTTCTTGTGGCATAGTTTTTATTTTTTAATGATTTTCAATATTTCGTTTTAGACCTGTTTTTTACAGACATTGCAAATTACAAGAATTTCCGGATTATTAAAAAGGATTTTTATCATGATTTAACCCGCCAAGCGGTTTTAAACCGCTTGGCGGGTTATGTAGGGTTTACCGCACAATAATCCTTGCGGTTCTTGATATTTCTTTATTTGTGAATTTTATAAAGTATAATCCTGCTGGTATCTCTCCCAGGTCAAGTTCAGTTATAAAACCTTTTGGAACATCATTAAGTAGCCTGGAAAGGACTACCTGACCTTCAATGTTTATTACAGATAACCTCAGATTTTTAAATGGTTTCTCAAAACTCATAAATAATTTACCATCAGTAGGATTGGGGTAAAGTGTAATTTCTCTGTTGCCTGCAAGATCTTCGATTCCGACAATATAATTATAACTGTCTGAACTGTCTGAAGGACAACCACCATTATAAACAATTACCCGATAGTCACCTGATTCCTGAGGCAGGATTGCTTGTGTTGTGTAGTCTTCCAATGTACTGTTAAGAAACCAGGTATACCCGGTTCCTGTAACAGAGCTAACCAGACTGTCATTAGAAAACTGTATTAAGGGTTGTGAAGGCTTGCTGAATGGAACCACTGTTGCCGTATCAGTATCATAACATCCGTATGAGTCATACACTGTAACCACATAATTTTGGGTTGTGTTGTATAAATATACAGATACGCAGCATGTATCCGGGTTAGTTACATAAAGTTCCCAGTGGTATGAAACCCCGCCGGATGCTTTCAACTGAACATAATTATACTCACATGTATCAATATCAAATGTTACAGCAACCGGCTTATGGAAGGATATCCACAAAGAATCTTTGTATTCCTGTCCGCCAAGCATTACAGTTGAAACAAGTTTTACACTATCCAACCCAACCCCTGTAGTATCAACGTCTGCAAAGCGGGTAGTGGCGCCATTCGACCAGGAATAGCTGTCATATCCGTTTCCTGCATCCAGTGTTACAGTGTCATAAGCACAGGCATTAATATTATCACCCAGTATATATAATAAAGTCTCAAATTCATCAGCTCCGATATCCGGTGTTGCAGCATCCCGCGTATCTCCGTCAATATCATCAGTAACTTCTGCTATAGGAGTTCCTGCTCCGTTAATTATAGGATTTTGTGTATGCAGGTTCGAATCAGACACAAACATGGGATCAATAGAAACCGAGTTGGCATCAAACGTAGTTGCAGCAGTCCATTCCGCCAGGTCTGCCAGATTTGTACTATTGTATTTTGCCAGATAACTTCCATTTGAATAAAGATCATTGTAATTGCTTGATACATTGGCAGCAGAGCCATCTGAATAACTGATTGCATTACCCCCTGCATTATTAAGGAAAATATTATTTTTCAGCGAACATGAACGGGAATTCGGTAATTCGATCGCATAACTGCCCGAATGAACTCCGGTAATATTAATACTGTTGTAATACGAATTGCAATAACTCAGATTTATTCCGGTTATATTTCCATAACCGTTTGTATTAATATGAACGAAATTATTGCTGAAGGAACTTGGTTTTGTTTCGTCATTTCCTGAAATAGAGACTCCGGTACAGTTATACCGGTAATTGATCAGATTGATCTCATTTCTATTAATCTGTGAATTTGTACCATAGAAATATATCCCATAATAATCTTTTTCCGAGAGTGTATTGGATATTTCATTCATGGAAATCAAAGCACTGTCCTGATAATACAGGTATATACCACCAGATACCTGGTCTTCAAACCGGTTCCCGGTTAACTGATTATTGCTTTCAGAGACTGAATAATGCGCACTAAAATAAATTCCATACGAACCTGATAAAAACAGGTTTTCATTAAATATATTGTTTGTGTTATTTACGTTTCCATAAGGTGAATAAACCAAAGCCCCAAACAGATTAACTTTTACCCCGATAAACCGGTTGTTATGGAATTGATTATTTGAAGCACCATTCAAAATAGTAATAACGCTTGCATAATCATTCCCGGTAGCCTGGAGTGTCAGGTTTTTAAAACTGATATAATCAGCCCCATCAAGTTTAACCGTATAATTAGTGTCCGCACTTGTTGATGCCCAGGTAAGAATTACATCTGTGCTGTCACCAGAAACTGACTGGAATGTAATAGTATTGGTTTCAGATGCTCCGGGGACTTCCGGAATAATTACCTGTTCGCTATAGGTTCCTGATTGTACATTAAAAATAATCGGACCACTTGCCCAGCATGTTTGAAGTGATTCAATCGCTTCCTCAAAAGTAGCATAATCAGCGCCCGAAGAACCGATTGTAAAAGTTCCTGAAGTTGTGCAGCCAATAAATTCGTATGCTCCGATATCCGGATTAACCGGATCTCTGGGAATTCCAGCAAAATCTTCCGTAACGTCAGTCAGTGCTGCACCAGAACCATCGAGACTAATATTGCCCGGAAGGAGATTTATGTCGGAAACAAATTTCGGATCAACCGAGTACGAATTAAGATCTGTTGAATAATCAGTTTGCCAGGTTGCCAGGTCACTAATCCAATAAAACTCGGTACCGGAGACTCCATAATAAATAAATCGATCACCGGTAGCGTAGTAATTGTTATGATCACTGCTAAAACTATATATATCAGTAGTATATATTACCAGTCCTCCTGATAGGTTGTTGAAAATATTATTTGTTAAAATATTATTTGATCCACCCTCTTCCTGGTTAAAAGCGCGACTATTCTCAGTAGATCCGTAAACATTTACACTATTATGATAAACTTTTTGGTAGGAAGTACCACTGAGGACAATACCTGCTGACATTGTTTCAGTATTGAATGCAATTACATTATTGGCTATCAGTCCCAGGTTGCTGCTATTTCCGGAACATTCGTCAAGGTATATTCCTACCCAGGTGTCTTTTATTAGGCCGGCATGGATAATTTGATTATTAAGCACAAGTGGTGCATACTGGTATTGCAGCAGGATAGGTTCGCTGAACTGATCTTCAAAAACATTACCAATTATTTTTGTTCCCGATTCAAGAAGTGAAGCACTCTCACCAAACATCTGGATGCCTATCTTGCCACCGGTAATCAGATTATTATTAAATTGGTTGTTGTTATCCTGATCGCCAATTGAATAGACTACTGCATTCGTAGTGCCAAGACCCTTAAGAACATTATTGCTAATAATATTATTTGAAGCACCGCCGGCAAACTCAATAACTCTGGCATAAGTAGTATCCAAAGCTTCAATTGTCATATTTTGGAAAGTGATAAAACTGCAACTATCCATTTTTACAGTATAGTTTTCACTGGAAGTGGCATCAAATTGCAGGATCACATCCGTGCTGTCTCCGGATACAGACTGGAAAGTTATTGTATTGGTTTCTGTAACTTCTGGTATTGCAGTAATTATAAATTGTTCGTTATAAGTTCCGCTTTCCACCTTAAAGGTTACCGGACCACTAATACCCACCGGTCCAATTGTATCTACTGCTTCGGTAAAAGATTTGAAGTCGCCTGTGGAACCAATAGTATATTCACCTTCAAATGGCATGATACCATCAAACTCATCGGCACCAACATCAGGGTTAACTGCATCCCTCGATTCTCCGTCGATATCGATTGTAACTTCTGTTAGTGGAGTTCCCCAGTTATTCAGCCATGGATCGGTTGTATGCAAATCCGTATCAGAAACAAACACAGGCTCCCTCTTTATGGAATGCAGATCAAAACCATACTGCTCTAAATCCGTTGTATATCCAGTTGAATAGTACATTTCGGCATAAGCAGAATTAGGATGATAATACAAATTATAATCAATATTACAATCAGTGGTATCGCTAATTTCAGCAACGTAACTACCTTGATTAATAACAAAAATATTATTCAAAATGTCAAAGTTATTTCCTTCACCATAAAAGGAATTAGAACCTGCATTTACTTTTACAGTGTTATAAACAATTGATAAATCGTTTGAATTATACAAATAAATACCATAACCACCCATAGTTAGGATCATATTATTTGCTACTAAGCTTTTTTCGGTATTAACAGAATGTATATCCCTTAATAGAATTCCATGCACCCAAGAAGCAGTCGTTGAATTATTAATATAGTTCCCAGTAATTTCAGGATTGATAAGATTTCTCAAATAAATACCCTGAAAACTCATATTGATAAACTTATTATTCGTGATCTGAATTCCACTTGCACAATCTTCAAGATAAATACCAGTGCTGCCGTTTTCGAAATAATTACCAATGAATACATTGGTGCTATCTAAGCTACCTTTAGCATAAACCAACGCATAGTCCACATTTTTACTTGCCTGAGTTGCCATGAATATTTTATTTCCTTCAAATACATTATGTGTAGCTTCTGATTTTAATTCAACAGGCCAGCCCCATTCTTCTCCTGAAGTAATAGAAAGTTTTTTGAAAATTATATAATCAGCTGCATCTAAGCGAACGGTGTACTTATCTATTGTATTTATAGGTGTATAAGTAATTAACACATCTGAGCTATCGCCTGTTGCCGATTGAAAGGTGATAGTGTTAGTTCCAGATGCACCTACGATTTCAAAAATACGTATTTGCTCATTTAAAGTATCAGTAGCAATATTGAATGTTACTGCACCATCTATACCATTTATTGTTAAATCTTTTACAGCATCGTTTATAGTTTCATAATCAGGAGAAGCCCCTGCTATGGTATAGGTTCCACTTAATGGAGCCGGAGAAGGAGTAAATTCATCTGCACCAATATCAGGATTAGTTGTATTTCTAATATCTCCATCAAGATCTTCTGTTACCTCAACTAATGGTGTTCCTGCTCCATTTAATGCAGGATTAAAAATATGGTAAGTTGTATCCTCAACAAAATAAGGATTTACAGATACTGAATTAAGATCTCTATTTTGATTTGTTTGCCATTCATTTAAAAAATCTGAATTTGTTACAGTATATAAATTATTATAATTACTAGCAAATTCGGAAAAATACACCTCTCCACTAAATACAGTACCCCCGGCTAGATTAGCAAGATTATTATTGAGAAATTTAATAATACATGGATCATGCCTACTATAATAATAACAGGTACTGGAAGAGTTACTTCCGGTAATATGAACAGTGTTATGATATATTTTTATATACGATGCACCTAATCCATCAGTAGATATCCCTCTATTATCCTCCAAGACTTCAGTATTAATATATACATGATTATTAAATATTTCACTAGTGTCATTAGTAGCTAAGAGACACCAACGTATTTGTACACCACTTCCTCCATAAGGCAAAATAATTTGATTATTATTTACCTTTACCTGCTCTCTATTATTGTCAAGTAAAATTGCTGTAGTTAAATATGCATCTGAATGTATATAATTAGATAATATCTCAGGATACCTATAATAATGTAAATATATTGCTTCTTCGCTTTGGTTTACAAACTCGTTTCCGGAAACAACAAGATTATACCCTGTAGTCATATTAATACCACGTATACCATTGCTAAAAAGATTATTTTCAAATACACTACAGGTATCGTACGAACTATAATTATTATTAGAATATACCAATTCTGATTTGTTTAGTACCCCAAGCAAACGGTTATTCGAGAAAGTATTATAATCAGCTTTATAACCAATTTCAATAAGCCTTGCATATTCTGCTCCGGTTGCTTCAATTGTAATATCCTTGAAAGTAATATAATCGGCCCCATCCAGTTTCAGGGTGTAATTATCGCCTTCGCCGGCAGCAGCATAACTTAAAATAACATCTGAACTGTCTCCACTTGCCGATTGAAATGTAATGGTATTTGTAGCAGAAGCACCAATAATCTCAGGAATACTAATATGTTCGTTATACGTTCCCGACTCAACGTTAAATATTACAGCCCCGGTTATTCCGCATCCGTTGGTTAAAGTATCAATAGCCTCTGTAAAGTTCTTAATATCATAAGAAGGACCAATATTATAAGTCCCGTTAAGTGGATAACACGAATTATTGTTAACAATAGAAGTGTCATTGTTACTAACTGTATCCGCCACATAATTAGTTAAATACTTAGTGCTGTCGGTCCATGCTTTTATAGTTTGCAAGCCATAAGGAAAGTCATAACTTCCAATATTAAGCGATGTAACAGAATCGCCAGGAGAAAGAGTTCCCGACCAGTTGTATGTTCCAGGAGAATCACTACCAACCTGAAAAACAATATTTGTTTTAGACAATGTATAAACTCCAAAATTTTTAAATGTTACTATTACATTATTTACACCTGTAGTAAATGGACTTTGGGGTTCTTCAATCTCGGTAACTCCGGCATCCATTATTGCTTCAATATATTGTTCGTATGCTCCAATATCAACATAGGAAGGTGTTCCTGTTCCTGTATCATCAATGGTGGTATTATCTAAATGTGGTTTCCCTTCAACATCAAAATCAGGTGCTATGTTTCCATTAGCCGCATCAATACAGGAAGAAGAGTCTGTAATCTGTAAGTCTGTGTTTGATTTAAAATACGGATCGGAACTAATATTGCCTTCGCCTGTATAACCATGTCGTACACAGCTATATGTTACAGTAGGCACTTCTGAATTATCTTCGGTATAAAAATTTCCATAACCGGTATTATCCTGATTTAACCAAAAAATACAATTTGTAACTGTGGAACCTACGCTATTATCTACAATTGATCCTCCTCTTTCATTTGCGTAATTCAAATAAAAAGTACAATTAATAAATGTTTGTGCATATGCACTACTATGCACTGCTCCACCATACCCGCGAGCAATATTATAGTTAAATACACAATTCGTCATTGGAGTTGATGAAATATTATTTGCAATAGCTCCTCCTTTTCCTGCACCTCCACTTGAAACTTCAACTGAATTATTCGTAAACCTACAATTGATAATCTCAGCATCTGAATGATAATTATAAATTGCTCCACCATAATCAAATGCCTTATTGCCATCAAATAAGCAATTAACAATTGATAAGTTTTCATAACCTACCAGAGAGTAATTTAACATACCTGCACCTGAATTATCCGTACCGCCTCCATCAGCATATCCTCCGGTAATTGTAAAACCATCAAGCCTTGCTGTTTTATTACCTTTTACAACATGATATGATTTAACACCATCAAGCACTCCACTTAAAATCGTTTCGTTATTTTTCCAATCACGATCTTCACGTTTTGCCTCAGTACCGATAAACCCTCCATATATGGCAACCCCTTCAATCATAACAAAAGATACAGAGCGATCTGTTCCAGTGGTTGGCTTATAAGTTCCTTTGGCTACCCATATAGTATCTCCGGAGCTTGCTGTTGTTAATGCAGACTGCAAATCGGTATATGCATGAATCCATGAAGAGCCATTATTGCTGCCACTAGCATCTATATTTACATAAACTACTCCGGCAACACCAGGAGTCCATTCATATACACCCATATCCGTATAATCAGGAGTTCCAGCACCAGTGTTACTTACAGTTTCATCGTCGGATCTTGGAAATCCGTCTAAGTCATATTGAGGTGCTACATCGCCATTACCCGCATCAATACATGGTGAAGTGCCGGTTAAATGAAAATCTCCTGTTGCAGAATTATCAAATAAAGGGTCACTACTTATATTTCCATTACTTCCTGCATATCCCGATTGTTCAATGCAAGTATATGATACTGTACTGTTCCCACCATTGGTATTAACAATATCATAATCGTTACCCCACAAAATACAATTCGTTACGGTTGAAACCGGGGCTCTGTTATGAATAGTACCTCCTGAATTCTCTGCTTTATTGTTATAAAATGTACAGTTTATTATCTGAGCAGTAGAACCTGAGCCCCAATTATATATAGCTCCACCGTAGTCAATTCCAGCATAATTATTAGCAAAAAGGCAGTTGTATAAATAAACTCTTGTATTCCAGTTACCAAGACCCCCTCCGTTTGAGGCAGTATCAGCCTGGAAAATACAATTTGTAATTAACATATTAGTGCATAAGAAATTGGCCATTCCGCCACCTTCTTTGGCTTTGTTATTAATAAATGTGCAATTAATAACATTAATATTGTCAAGGGTATCATTCAACATACCACTACCACTGCCATTATGGTTTACAGTTCCATTGGCATAACCATTTGTTATTGTAAAACCATCGAGGTGGGAGTTATCGACTCCTCTTATCACGTGATATGAGGTATCGCTACCCAGATCACCGCTCAAAATTGTTTCATTTGTTTTCCAGTTACGTTCTGTACGTTTCACCTCTCCACCTGCAAAACCACCATAAATAAATACATTATCCAACATCATAAAAGTAGCGCTGGTGTCGGTTGCAGAAATTCCATCTTTATCTTTAGATGGTTTGTATGTTCCTGCAGTTACCCAGATTGAATCACCGCTTGCTGCTATATCAAGAGCAGATTGCAGGCTGGTATATGCGTTGGTCCAGGAAGTGCCGTTATTGGTTCCGCCGGCATCATTTTTTACATAAATAATGGATTGGGAAAACCCATTAAGTGGTAGTGCTAATATTATAACTAATAAGACTTTATAAATTCTGGAAATAATTGAAAATGAGAGTTTTGTAATATTCATGGTTTTATAATTTATGAATAAGTTTAAATTTACACAAGAAAAAGTAACATAATTTAGGACTGTAGATAGACCAAAATAGTTGCTTTCGGACTAAGCGCTTATTTATTAATTTTAAAATTACTAAAAAGATTGATTCGGTGTTACAGAAAACCGGGAAAATAGTAAAATAAAATTATTAATTATTCATTGAGAGTATTCACTATTTCAACCCCAATCAGCTTATCATACCTCAACATCAGGTCTTTATAATAAATATAAATAACATAATCATTCTCAGTTTCATAATGGCTGCCTTCAAACAGGGTATTGTCCGGAATTGTTTTTCCCTCTGGCAGACAAACATATTCATAGTTATAAAACCCCTGTTTCAGGAGGAGACTTAATTCAAAAGATCTTGAATCAATATTATAAACCATCCTGTTCATGTTATTACACTTCCAGTCAGTAAGTTCCCCGTATATATATATTCTCGCTTTAGCCGGAGGATGGTCCATTTGCAGAGTAAAAAAAACCTGAAGGTAATCTGCATCCGTATGCCTGTTTTGCCCTTCCTGTACATCAATATAGTATCTGCCGTTAAAGTCCTGAATATAAAAGTAGTTTTTCAAAGCCCGTGATTTTTCCGGATACAATCCGATATTATATTGGCTATCAATAAAATCGATATGTTCAATATACTCAGATTTATACCTGATACTTTTAATGTCGAAATATCTGTATTCGCTTCCGGCAAGGAAAACATTTGTAGTTGGATCGTTAAATATCAGTTCGTTACTATTGAAAATTGAAGGTTTAAGATCGGTTCTGGCATAATCCCATTTGTTATTCTGGCATACTACTGCTTTGATTTGCTGATACGGGTCCCTGATATGATATGAATTCAGATCGACTGAAAAAGTCACTTCCTGTCCCTCGTTATATATTGCTGTTACAGATGGACGTTTTGCCCTGGCATTTATTTTAACAAGGTTCTCCGAAACAGTAAACCTTTTTGTGAGAACAATCTTTTCGGGATCATAATCTTCGTACACATATATAATATAATTACCTGATATTCTGAATTGAATATCTTCGTTTGGAAATTCCAGTTGATAGTTTACATAATCGACAGTAGTATTAAAGGAGTAATTAAATTTTTCAATCTGGTTCTCCGGGAATCCGTCCAAATATTCCGGAGGAGATAAATTTGACGAATTCCATCCGGCGTCACAATGTTCGAATTTATATTGATAATTCCCTGTTCGAGATCCCAGTTCATCAAAAATAAGCACCAGCTTTTCGTTACTGTTCAGGTTCAGAATAGGGTAGGACAGGTCCCATCCTTTTTTATATAACTGGACAGTTTTTATCCCACTTTTAAAAACATGCCCTGAGTAGATCAGAGAATCCTGGCATGAAGTCTTTCCAGGATAAAAGAAGATTATCAAAAGACATAAAAGGATTATATGGGATTTCCGATTCATTATTAAAATAATAGACAAAAGTAAAAAGATAATAACAAAGAGCAAAGGGCAAAGGGCAAAGGGCGAAGAAAAAATAGTAAAGGACAAATATTATGTAAAATTCTTCAATATCGTTTAAATATTCTTAGTGAACTTTGCGCCTTCTTTGCGAACTTTGCGGTTTGTTCTTCTGCAATACATTAACAATTTTTATACCATTTTACATCAATTCCAATTGCAGGAAATTAAAATTTTTATATTTTTGTGACTAACTTTATAAAATCAAAACTATAACATGCCCAAGGTTATAAGAATTAAAAAGGGCCTGGATATAAAACTTAAAGGGAAGCCTGAGAAGATCATTATTCAGACTGATCCTTCAGAGTTTTATGCTGTAAAACCACCCGATTTCCCAGGTCTGTCCCCATTGCCAAAATTATCTGTAGAAGTTGGATCTGAAGTAAAAACCGGATCTCCATTATTTTTTGATAAGAAAAGGCCGGATATATTATTTACTTCGCCTGTTAGCGGAAAAGTTATGGCTGTGAATCGAGGTGAAAGGAGGAGGATACTGGAGGTGGTGATAGAGTCAGACAACAAGAATGAAGCTGTTACTTTTCAGAAAGGTGATCCTAAAACCATGAACAGGGAGGCGATTGTTAATAATCTTATGAAAAGTGGAGTGTGGCCATTTATAAGGCAACGGCCTTTTCATATTATTGCTGATCCTGATGATGATCCCAGGGCAATCTTTATTTCGGGTTTTGATACAGCACCGCTGGCACCCGATCTGGATTTTATTCTTAACGGTGAAGAAACTTCATTTCAAACAGGAATTAATGCACTGCTACAATTAACATCGGGGAAGATACGGATTGGCGTAAATGCTGTTTTTCCAACAGCTAATGTTTTTGCCAATACTGAAGGGGTTGAATTACATCAATTCAGGGGGCCACACCCGGCAGGTAATGTTGGGGTGCAGATCAATCATATTGATCCTGTTAAAAAAGGGGAACAAGTATGGACCGTTAATGCTCAGGATGTGATTGTGATCGGAAAACTTTTTGAGAAAGGTGTTTTTAACCCAACCAGGCTTGTGGCACTTACAGGCTCGGAGGTAATAAATCCAAGATATTACAGAACTAAACTGGGAGCTTCAGTTAAGCCAATGCTTAAAGATAATGTGAAGGAGGGGAATAACCGTTATATCAGCGGGAATGTTCTTACCGGCAGTAAAATAAGCAAGGAAGGTTTTATTGGTTTCTACGATTCACAGGTTACAGTAATTCCCGAGGGTGATTTTTATGAATTTTTGGGCTGGGCTTTACCGGGTTTGAAAAAATTCAGTGCTTCACGAACCTTCTTCTCATTTCTTCTTCCAAATAAAAGATATACACTGCATACAAATTTGCAGGGTGGCCGCAGACCTTTCGTTTTAACCGGACAATATGAGAAGGTACTACCCATGGATATTTACCCGATGCAATTGCTTAAAGCTATTCTTGTTGAGGATATTGATCTTATGGAAAACCTTGGAATATATGAAGTGGCAGAAGAGGATTTTGCATTATGCGAATATGTTTGTGCTTCAAAAACAGAGGTTCAATCAATTTTAAGAAGTGGATTTGAACTCATGCAAAAAGAACTGGGATAGGAAGAGTGGAATAATGGAATAATGGAAGACTGGAATAATATTCCAAAACAAATATGTATAAATAATCGAAAAATAAATTATTCTAATAATTAACCTGAAAAGCTGATAATCAAAATATAATGAAGTCATTTAGAAAATTTGTTGATAAAATAAAGCCACACTTCTTAAAAGGTGGAAAATTTGCCAAACTTCAATCTACTTTTGAAGCTTTTGAAACATTTCTTTTTGTTCCAAACCAGGTAACAACAAAGGGAGCTCATATTCGTGATGCTCTTGATATGAAAAGGACTATGATTATTGTTGTTGCAGCAGCTGCCCCCACGCTGCTTTTTGGTATGTGGAATACAGGTTACCAGCATAATCTGTCTATTGGGATGGAGGCTACAATATGGGGAAATTTTATCTTCGGGTTTCTGAAAATATTACCGATTATTGTTGTTACCTATGTTGTTGGACTGGGAATTGAATTTGCATTTGCACAGATACGTGGACATGAAGTGAGTGAAGGTTTTCTTGTTTCTGCCTTCTTAATTCCATTGGTTGTACCCGTTGATGTGCCGTTATGGATGGTAGCCCTGGCAACTGCATTCGCTGTTATTATTGGCAAGGAGGTATTTGGAGGTGTTGGAATGAATATTCTGAACCCGGCACTCACCGCCAGAGCGTTTCTGTTTTTTGCCTATCCCGGCTGGATGTCAGGTGATACAGTTTGGATTCAGGGACTATCAGTAGGGGAGAGTGTTATCGATGGGTTTTCAGGAGCCACCCCCCTTGCAAATGCTGCAGCAGGTTTATTTGAAAATTTACCTACTACATGGGAGATGTTCCTTGGAAACATACCGGGATCAATTGGAGAAACTTCCGTTATTGCTATATTGATTGGAGCTGTTATACTTGTTGCTACCGGAATAGGAAGCTGGAAGATAATGTTCTCAATGATTGCCGGAGGACTTGCTATGGGATTACTTTTTAATGCTTTTGCGGCAAATCCGTACATGGAAATCCCAGCCTGGCATCACCTGATTATGGGAGGATTTGCCTTCGGAGCTGTATTTATGGCGACCGATCCGGTTTCTGCAACACAAACCGAACGTGGTAAATGGATATATGGATTTTTAATAGGAATTTTTGCTGTTTTGATCCGCGTTATTAATCCGGCATATCCAGAAGGTGTAATGCTGGCAATTTTACTGATGAATGTATTTGCACCATTAATAGATTATTATGTTATTGAGGTAAATATAAAGAGAAGAAGGAGAAGAATTAGGGATTAGGGGTTAGGAATATAGAATACATAATACTTAAAATAACCATTATATGAAAAGTTTTAGCAATACGTACATTTTTGTTTTCTCAACAATAATGGTTGTGATAGTTGCTGCTTTACTTAGTACAGCGGCAATGGTGCTTCAGCCATTACAGGAAAAGAATATTGAGATACAGAAAAAAAGGAATATCCTTTCTTCGATAAGAATTGAAAACAATGCAAAAACTGCTGAGGAGTTATATGATAAATATATTTCAAACAGTTTTGTTATTAATGCTAAAACAGAAGAACAGGAATCTTTTAATGCCTTTGAAATTGAAATGGGATTGGAAATGAGGAATAGTCCTGATAAGCGATCCCTGCCGATATTTATCAGTTCTCTTGATGATGGTACGAAAAAATATATTGTACCTGTTCATGGTAAAGGTCTTTGGGGACCCATATATGGATTTATATCATTAAATGATGATTTTACAACATTATACGGAGCTGTTTTTAACCATGATGACGAAACTCCCGGGTTGGGAGCCGAAATCAATACCGATTGGTTCGGAGCACAATTTGCAGATAAGAAAATATTTAATAATAACATGGAATTTATATCCATTGACCTTGTAAAGGGTGGAGCAGATCCGGAAAGTTTAAATGAAGTTGATGGCATTTCAGGTGGCACACTTACAAGCAACGGGCTTGAAAAAATGCTGTATGACTGCCTTGGTAGTTATCAGACTTATTTTAAAAACCAAATGAAAAATAACAAATGAGCGACAAAGAACCATTATTTTCCTCGAAGAATGTTAAGCTTCTTACTAATCCTTTGAACGTTGATAACCCAATTACTGTTCAGGTACTTGGAATTTGTTCAGCACTTGCAATAACGGTTAAGCTTGAACCGGCTGTAGTTATGGCTATATCAGTTATGGTTGTTTTAGCTGTTTCGAATGTAGTTATTTCAGCAATTAGGAAATTTATACCTCCACGAATCAGAATTATTGTGCAACTTACAGTTATTGCAACAATGGTAATTCTGGTTGACCAGATTCTGAAAGCATTTGCATACGATGTGAGTAAGCAACTATCGGTGTTTGTCGGACTGATAATTACTAACTGTATAATTATGGGCCGTCTTGAAGCATTTGCCATGATCAACAGACCGTGGACTGCCTTCCTGGACGGTATCGGTAATTCAGCCGGTTATGGGTTGATACTTATCATAGTCAGTTTCTTTCGTGAATTGCTCGGATCAGGAGAGATATTCGGATACCCGGTTTTGGAGAAGCTTGGTATATATAACACTGGATATGAGAATAATGGATTTATGATTCTGCCTCCAATGGCTCTTATAATTATTGGTATTATTATATGGGTGCAAAGGAGCAGGACTAAAGAGCTTATTGAAGAGAATTGAGAAATTAGTTGAGTATGGAAGAGCAAAGTGCTGAGTGCTAAGAGCAAAGAGCAAAGAGCAAAGAGCAAAGAGCAAAGAGCAAAGAGCAAAGAGCAAAGAGCAAAGAGTGAAGAGTGAAGAGGAAGAATGAAGAGTTCAAATTAACTTTTTAACAAATTAACTAATTAACAAATTAACCAATTAACGATTAATATTTTACCTATGGAAAACCTACTGAATATATTTGTTAAGTCGATTTTTATCGATAACATGGTTTTCGCCTATTTCCTTGGTATGTGTTCTTACCTGGCGGTTTCAAAAACTGTGAAAACATCTGTTGGTCTTGGAATTGCAGTAATATTTGTATTAGTAATAACTGTTCCTGTTAATTATCTTATTGAGAATTATCTTCTTAGTAAAGGAGCCCTGGTGTGGATAAGCGAAGATTTTGCAAATGTTGATCTTAGCTTCCTTACCTTTATTATGTTTATTGCTGTTATTGCATCAATGGTACAGTTGGTTGAGATGGTGATTGAAAAGTTTTCACCTGCATTATATACTTCTCTTGGTATTTTTCTTCCGCTTATTGCAGTAAATTGTGCTATACTGGGAGGCTCATTGTTTATGGTAGAACGGGAATATCAAAATATTGGTGAAGCTACAGTTTTCGGTCTCGGTTCAGGTATTGGCTGGTTGCTCGCTATTGTTGGTATTGCAGCTATCCGTGAAAAAATCAGGTATTCGAATGTGCCGGCACCATTACGCGGACTGGGGATTACATTTATTATAACCGGATTAATGGGTATTGCTTTTATGAGTTTTATGGGTATCAAAATATAGAAGAAGTACTTAAAGTGCCTAAAGTACCTAAAGTTTTAGAAAATGGATAATAAAGAATTTAGTAAGCAATTAGAAATCAGGACTAAAAAATTCGCAATTAGTATTATTAATTTATCAGTTTCATTGCCTGATACACCTGAAAGTAAAGTGATAAGATATCAGGTTACAAAATCAGGAACAAGTATAGGGGCCAACTATAGGGAAGCAAACCGGTCAAGAAGTAAAGCAGATTTTTCGAATAAAATTAAAATATGCGAAAGCGAAGCAAGTGAAACAGTTTATTGGTTAGAAATAATTATTGATTTAAGCTGGATTGATCCTGAAAAAGTACAATTAATTTTAAGCGAAGCAAATGAAATTCTTGCTATTTATACTTCAATTGGAAAGAATTTAAAACTTTAGGCACTTTAAGTACTTTAGGCACTCTAGGCACTCTAAGTACTTTAGGCACTTAACAGATACAGATTTAAATAGAAAAAAAGTTATTTAAACATAATGTTAAAAATTATACAAACAATATGATCTTACTACTTTCACAATTCGGAATTATCCTGGTAAGTATTGCTGTTTTCCTGGTGGTTATCTTGTTTCTTGTACTTATTCTGCTTTACGCACGAAAAAAATTAATACCTCAGGGAGAAGTGCAGCTCAAAATTAATGACAGAGAAATGCCGGTTTCACCAGGCTCAACTCTTTTGTCAACATTATCAGCCAATGAAATTTATCTCCCCTCAGCATGTGGTGGAATGGGGACTTGTGGAATGTGTAAATGTCAGGTGCTTGAAGGTGGTGGATCTATTCTTCCAACTGAAACAGGCTTTTTTAACCGTAAAGAACAACAAAGTAACTGGAGACTGGGATGCCAGGTGAAAGTTCGTGAGGATATGAAAATCAAAGTACCTGAAGCTATATTGGATATCAAAAAATATGAATGTGAAGTTGTTTCGAACAGGAACGTTGCAACTTTCATCAAAGAGTTTATTGTTAAATTACCTGAAGGAGAATCCCTTGATTTTAAATCTGGTGGTTATATTCAGATTGATGTTCCTAAAATTGATGTTGATTTCAGGAAGGATATACATGTTGAAGAAAGGTTTCACTCCGACTGGGACAAGTTTGGATTATGGGACCTGAAAATGAAAAATCCGGAAGAGACATACAGAGCCTATTCAATGGGGAACCATCCTGCTGAAGGAAATATTATTATGTTGAATATCCGAATTGCCACTCCTCCGTTTGACAGTTCAAAACGCAGATTTATGAAAGTGAACCCGGGTATCTGTTCATCCTATATATTTTCAAGGAACCCGGGCGATAAAGTTACAATCTCTGGTCCCTATGGTGAATTCTTCATTAAAGATACAAACAGGGAAATGGTATATATTGGCGGTGGCGCCGGAATGGCTCCAATGCGCTCTCACCTGCTTCACTTGTTTAGCACGCTAAAAACAAAAAGAAAAGTGACCTACTGGTACGGTGCCAGATCAAAAGATGAAATATTTTATGAAGAGGACTTTCGTGAATTGGAAAGAAATTACCCTAATTTTAAGTTTAATATTGCTCTTTCCGAACCGCTTAAAGAGGATCACTGGGATGGACTAAAAGGTTTTATCCATCAGGTTCTCTATGATAGCTATCTTAGTAAACATAAGGAACCGGAGGAAATAGAATATTACTTCTGCGGTCCGCCATTAATGAATTGCGCTGTTGAGAAATTGTTGTACGACCTGGGAGTGCCAGATGAGATGATCGCATTTGATGATTTTGGCTAGCACGCAGTACCCAGTACCTTCTTTAAACCTTGAACCTTGAATAAAAGAACCTTATATTTAATCATTGCCTTTCTGATATTGGTTCTATTATCATACTTGAATTACAAGAAGAATGAGCTTCTTATCCTGGATGGATTTACACAGGGCACAACCTATCATATTGTTTACAAACAGCCATATTCACCTGGATTTTTCCTGAATCGTAATATACATGATTACCAGGAAGAAATTGATTCCCTGCTAAGGGAATTCGATATGTCACTTTCGGCATATCTTCCTGAATCAGTGATATCACGAATAAATAATAATGATAAGGATGTTAAGGTAGATAGTCTGTTCAGTAAAGTGTTTTATAAAGCGAAGGAGGTGAATGAAATAAGTGACGGGGCTTTTGATATTACTGTGGGTCCGCTGGTTAATGCATGGGGGTTTGGCACTGAACTACGTGAAAAAATTGACAGTGCTTTGATAGATAGTCTTATTCAATTTGTAGGTATGGATAAAGTGCAAATAGAAAATGAGAGGGTGATAAAAAGTGATCCCGGAGTAAAATTAGATGTTAATGCTATTGCCCAGGGATATTCAGTTGATATTGTTTCCGGTTTTCTGAGTAACAAAGGTATTAATAATTTCCTGGTTGAGATTGGAGGAGAAATCAGAGCTGCCGGTACTAAGAAACGGGGAACTTCTTGGAAAGTAGGGGTTGATAAGCCATATGATTTTAACTTTATTCCCGGTCAGGATCTCCAGGTTATCCTTGCTTTGGAAGATAACTGCATGGCTACTTCAGGGAATTACAGGAAGTTTTTCGAGGAAAACGGGGTAAAATATTCTCATTCAATAAATCCTAAAACCGGCTATCCTGTAAGACATAACCTTTTAAGCGTAACTGTAACAGCCCAGGATTGTATGTCAGCAGACGCGTTTGCCACTGTTTTTATGATAATAGGATTGGAAAGGTCAAAAAAGCTTGTGGAAAAACTTGACGGAATTGAAGCCTATTTTATTTATTCAGATGATAAAGGTGATTTTTGCGCTGAATTTACTGATGCCTTCAGGGAAATAATAATTGAAGTACCGGAATAACTAATCAATTATCCGCAATCGCAAGGTTTCCCTTTTTTGAGGCGGTTAAAACATTTTAGCTCATCTTGTTTCAAGCAAGTGATCCCAAGTTTTCTCATATCTTTATTTTTTCCAATCTCAAAAGTTGGGAATTTGCCGTTTTTCCTGAAAAAAATAGAAATCCCCATTGCAATAAATGAAACTGCTACAATCACACTTGTTATCAGAAATAACTTAATTAACATGCTAATGCCTTTTTTGAATGCAACAAAGATAAGATTTTTTCGTGACAGTGATACCCGCCAAGCGGTTTTAAACCGCTAGGCGGGTATGAAAGATTTTTCTACCTTTGAGAAAAAACAAAAAATAATGATTGATCTTAACTCTGTTGTCACCCCATCTCCCGGTATTGTTCCGAGAAAAACGGGGGATGAATATGTTCTGGTGCCTGTAAGTAATAACATTGCAGATATGGATAGTGTTTATACACTGAACGAAACAGGTGCTTTTATATGGGAAAAACTCGATGGTGAATCAACCCTTGCAGAAATTATTTCCTGCATGCAGACTGAATTTGATGTGGATGCTGAAACGGCAAAAAATGATCTTCTTGCCTTTGTTGCTGAAATGGGGAAATTCCTTATTATTACCAGATGAAGAGTTTTAACCTGAATATTGCAGACTATGATATCCGGTTTATTTCGACCGGTCCTGAGACTAATCTTTTTTTGAAAAAGAAATATAACCATTTTTTTTCTTGCTGTGGGAATGCTGATATTACAATCCGCGTGCATTCAGGTGTTCTTAAACCTGAAGAAAAAGCTGTCAGGGTGTTTCATGCTCCGTATATTAAAGAGACTGAAAATAAGAAGGTAAAAGTTAATGATGAGTTCTGGACAGTTTATAAAAACAAAAACGACATATTAATTGAAACTATCCTGCCCCTGGGGAAAAAAAACAGAAAAGCAAGCCTGAGAGTGAACGCCGGGGCAAACGAGTGGGATCTTTATATCAGTGGCGCAGATAAGAAAAAAGATCCGCTTGAGTATCCTCTTGATGGTCTGCTGCTATATTACCTGACTGTCAGGTCGGGTGATATTTTTATTCATGGTTCCGGGGTTAGTATAAATAACAGGGGATACCTTTTTGCCGGTGTTTCGGGGAAAGGCAAAACTACCATTGCTCAGTTGTGGGATAAGGCGGGAGCACTGGTAATTCATGACGACAGACTTATTATCAGATATATTAACGGCCGTTTTGTTATGTTTAATACACCTGTATATAATAACGAAACACCGCGGTCGTCACCTGTTGATAAAATATTCCTTATCGATCATGGCACGGCTAACAAGATTGTCCTAACTGGAAAAAGTGAGGCTCTTTCTCTTGTAATGGCAAATTGTATTCAGCATCTATGGGATCCTTCATTAATTGAATCACTGACTGATGTACTTGGTAAGCTAACATCCGGAACAGATACCTGCCGCCTCTTCTTTAAGCCGGATGAAAGTGTTATATCATATATACTGGAAGAATGGAATAGTGGAAGAATGGAATAGTGGAATAGAAGGAGAAGAGGGGATAAAGGGAATAAATGGAATAAAGGGAATTGATTTTACTTCGCAAATCGTTAATCGGTGTTCCTTGTTCGATATTCAAAAACTGAATTGTATTTTGTTTGACAATAAACATTTTTTAAATTATTATTTTAGTATTTATTTCCTTTGCAAAACATTAGTTATTAATAAGATACTAAATGAAGGGTGCCAGATCAAATAGTATTTTTCTTAAAGAGGTAAGCTTGAGTCTTTTGGCAGAGGGGAAGACGTTGCGGATTAAACCAACAGGATACAGTATGTTCCCTGCAATACGTCCTGGTAACATTGTTATTATCGCACCTGTCATCAATCAATCAAACCTCACTGTGGGCGATATTGTTGTTTTTAAAAGAGATTCCGATTTTGTACTACACCGGCTGACAGATATAAGGCATCAGGAAGGAAGTGCTTTCTATATTACACGAGGCGACAGTAGCATAAATGAAGATAAACCTATTACAGCAGATAAAATAATAAGCGTAGTTACTAGTATTGAGACAAAACGAAGCGAAACTATACCACACCGCCGCAAAATATACTACCACCGCAACCGTGCCATGGTCAAAATCATTCACTTGTGGAACAAACTCCTTCGTGTAATTAATTATAATTCGTAAAATTCGTACCTTTACAATAATGAACTTTCCATCCAATAAAACCAGATTACTCTTTATAAAAGCAGCTCGGCTGGTATGGAAAAGTGCTCCGGGCTGGGCAGCTACGAACATATTTATTTCTATTATCCGAAGCATATTCCCGTTAGTACTTGTATATCTTATAAAGCAGCTTGTTGATGGTATTACTGAGGCAGCAGGTCAGGGTGGTGATATAAACAGTAGCATGATAATATGGTATATACTTGCTGTTGTTGTAACAATATTTCTCGATGAGGCAGCAACAAGTCTTGGAAACCTGGTGCGTAACAAACAATCGTACCGCCTTGAGTCGTACATGCATAACCTGCTTCATTCCAAGTCAATACAACTTGATCTTCAACACTTCGAGAATCCTGAATATTACGATTCACTCGCACGAGCAGCACGCGAAGCACCATACAGGCCCAACACTATTGTCAACAACCTTATTTCTATTGCCAGGGGACTGTTATCTCTTTTGCTTATGGCCGGACTACTTTTTTATTTGCACTGGGTAATAGTAATAATTCTTCTGGCAGCCAACATACCGGGAATATGGCTTCGACTCCATTATGCCGGGGTGTTGTATAATTTTAAGCGTGAACAAACACCTGCCGCAAGAAAAACAGCCTACTTCAAATGGCTACTCACAGGGGACAGACCATCAAGGGAATTGCGGCTGTTCGGTCTGGGCGAGTATTTCACAAATCTCTTTAACAAAAGCTTCAATAAGTTAAAAGAGGAAGAGATAAGTATTATACGTAAGAGAACATCTATTGAGCTTATTGCAGGAATATTCAAAGCTGCAGCATTTCTTTTAGCACTCGGGTATATCGCTAAAGAAACAGTCAGCTCACAAATATCAGTTGGCGACATGGCAATGTACCTTGTTGCTTTCAGGCAGGGAATGGTTTACCTTAAAGATGTCTTCTCATCGTTGGCAGGTCTGTATGAAGATAATCTATTTATTGGCGATACATTTGAGTTTCTTAACCTTAAAGAGAATATTGTTGCTGTACCTCCTGTTATTGACCCAGGCAATTTTAGCAGTAGTATCAATGTCAGGAATCTTTCATTCATTTACCCGGGATCCGGTGAACCACTGCTAAAAAATCTTAATCTTGAGATCAGGAAAGGCGAAACGATAGCACTTGTAGGAGCCAATGGTGCAGGTAAAAGCACATTAGTAAGACTGATATGCAGATTATATGACCCAATAGAAGGGAAAATAACACTTGACGGTAAAAATATCACAAATATGGACCCCGCTTCATACCGCAGGCTGTTCTCTGTTATATTTCAGGATTTTATGCTATATAATCTCAGCGCGGGTGATAATATCTGGATGGGGGATATCTTTGCGCCTCAAAACAGAGAACGAGTAAAAACATCAGCATCAAAAACAGGTATAGACGAACTGATAGAAACCCTGCCTAAAGGATATGATACCGTTATTGGCAGACTCTTTGATGACAGTCGTGAACTTAGCTGGGGCGAATGGCAAAAAATAGCTATGGCACGCGCCCTTTACAGGGATGCCCCTGTGCTGATACTCGACGAACCGACAAGCGCTCTGGATGCAACAACAGAGTATGAGGTTTTTAGCAGGTTCAAAGAGATAACCCGCGACAGGACATCAATACTTATCAGTCACCGTTTTTCAAATGTTAGTCTGGCTGACAGGATACTGGTCCTCAATAACGGAATGATTGCCGAAGAAGGAACACATCAAGAGCTAATGAAAATCGGGGGGTTTTACAGTGAGATGTTTACCAAGCAAAGCAGCGGATACAAATTATGAATATGTTTGCCGATATATTACCCGAAGAGCAACTGCTGATATCTCTTTGCCGTCTCTCCTTTAGCGAAAAGCAGAAAAAAAACATTCATATACTTGTAAAGAAGATAACCGATATTGACAAGTTCGTTTATCTGGCTAATGAACACGGCATTATTGCGCTGGTTTACGATAACCTGAAGGAGACAGGTGCCGGGGATCTGCTTCCTGAAGAGAAAATGGTTTTCCTGGCAAATAGCAGGATGAAAAGCCTGGGACGTAACACATTTCTTTATAATATTATTGTAGAAGTTCTGCAGCTTTTTAAGCAGGTGAAAATAAAAACAGTATTGCTTAAAGGAATGGCACTTGACCTGTCTATATATGGCAATAAGGGGTTAAGACAGATGAACGATATTGATATTCTTGTACCCCGGGAACGGTGCATGGAAGCAAGAAGGATATTGCTAGATAATGGTTTCCGGTCAATCCCGATTAAATCACCTCTTTATAATCTTATACTGCCTTACTATGGCAAGCATTTACCGGAGTTGGTAAAAGGAGGGGTTTCGGTTGAGATACATCATAAGCTTTTTGCCGGACCAGACCACTCACTTACAGAAAAAATGATCACCGGCAGCACCGAATTTTCTTTTAACAAAGGCAATCTGTTTATCCCACCGGTACGTGAGTTTTTTCTTTACTTAGTGAAGCATCTCGACAAGCATGAAAAACAAGGCGAATCACAGTTACGTTTATATACCGACCTTTTTTGTATGGTTGAAAAATATGGAGAAGAGCTTCTTGATACGGAACTATTTTCAGAAGCAGAAGCAGCCGGACTGGAAGAAAAATTAGCGGCTAAACTTTTTCTTCTAAAGCATTACTGGGGGATTTTTATTCATCCGGCACTCGAAACAATAATTAATGAAAAGACTCCGAATAATACTACTCAGCTATTCAAGACTTTCTTATCACAGCCGAAGGGGAATCCCATACAATATAGTCGCGCATACAATTACCGTCAAACAATAAACCAAATAAAGGGATTACACCGTAAAATCATTTTCATCCTGGGCGATCTTTTCCCTTCACTGAGGTTTATGAAGGAGAGGTATGGTGCACGTAGTAAACTTGCAGCGTTGTTGTATTATCCGCATCGCTTTGGTAAACTTATTTACTTGGTACGAATTACGTGAAATTTGTATTGATTTTAACTTATAGCTTAAGAGTAATTCTTTATAGCCAGGGAAAACAAGCATTCATGCAACCAATTTACCTCCTTTTTAGTCTTATTGTTACTATAACGTAAAACTTTAGAATTGAGAATGAAGTTTGGTATATTTATTAAATTATTGTAGTTTTGAAAACGGTAAAGTAAGCTTTTTATTAAAATGAAGAGGATTTATATAAAACCTGAAATAAAAAAGATCGAGCTGGATATTTCTATCTCACTTTACATGATGACTACAACTCCTATAAACCCCCCTCCCCGGGACGGTAGTAAAGGAAGTGGTGATTCTGATTCACCGTTTGATGATGATAAGCCTTTTGGATAGTAACCCGTAACACGTAACTCGTAACCTTTTAGTAGTCTTTCCTGTCTTCCTCTTTCAGCGTTTTGTCGGGTTCATCTTTTGTGAGGTGGCGGATCTTAATGTTGAAAGCAGCCATAAAGATACTCATGAAAGGGCTGATAAGATTGAAAAATGCAAATGGAAGATAGGATAGGGTAGGGACTCCGAGAACCCTGGCTTGTGTTGCTCCGCCGGTATTCCAGGGAATAAGGGGTGCGGTTACCGTGCCGGCATCCTCAAGGGTCCGGCTGAGTACTTCGGGTTTTAACCCCATTTTCCTGAAGGTTTTGTAATACATCCTGCCTGGAACAACAATTGATATATACTGGTCGGATGCAGTAACATTGAAGAATATACATGTGGCTACTGTTGAAGCGACAAGTGAGCCGGTTGATTTTGCGAATTTTATAACACTCTGGGTTATACGCATTAGTAAACCGGCTGATTCCATAACCCCTCCAAAAACCATTGCTGTAATAATCAGCCATATTGTGTCGAGCATACCTGCCATTCCATTGGTGGTAAAAAGCTCATTTACGGCAGCATTTTGAGTAGTGATTGCAATAGGTCCGAACATTGACTTAATTACTGCAATGTATGATTTTAGCATATAGCTTCCCTGTATATCCGTTATCTGGTGTATGATCTGTGGTTGAAAGATCACTGCAAATATCCCGCCCAGAAGAGTGCCTGCGAATAGTGATGGTAATGGAGGGACTTTCATTATGATAATAACGATTAGTATAGTTGGGACAAGAAATAACCACGGGGTAACATTAAAATTTGTTGCAATAACGTTGCTAAACTCTCCGATATTGGTTTCTACAGTTTCAAAATTGTATGTAAATCCTATTATCAGGAAAATGATAAGAGTTATAAGAATTGAAGGAACTGTTGTTATTACCATATACCGGATATGTGTAAACAGATCGGTGCCGGCAACTGCTGGAGCAAGATTTGTTGTGTCAGACATGGGGGACATTTTATCACCGAAATATGCTCCGGATATAATTGTTCCTGCCACGATCCCTTCATTTATCCCCATGGCATTTCCGATACCGATAAGTGCAATCCCAATTGTGGCAATGGTCGACCATGAACTGCCGGTAGCTAATGAAACTAATGCACATATTACCACTGAAGCAAAAAGGAAAATGCCCGGATTGAGGATTTTCAGGCCATAAAAGATCATTGCCGGAACAACCCCGCTGATCATCCATGTGCCTGCCAGTGAACCGATAAGAAACAGGATAAGAATGGATGGCATGGCTGAATTGATGCTCTTTACAATACTTTTTCTTATTGATTTCCATTCCAGGCCCAGCCGGCTGGCAATTAATCCGGCAATAGCTGCTGCAAAGATCAGTGCCATCTGGTTAGCTCCGGATAATGTGTCATCACCAAAAAACAGGACGTTCAGGGTTAGAAAAAAGATCAGGAAAACTATGGGAATAAGAGCCTGGATTAGGGAGGGTTTTTTTATATCATCGCTCATATAAGAAGTTCAAAGTTGAAAGTTCAAAGTTTGTTACTGGTTGCTGGGTGCTGGTTACTGGGTACGATCCCCGGTGAAATATTCTACTTCGTAACATTTCACTGTGTAAACTTTTTTAATGACTATTTAATGACTTCTTCTTCCTTACTCAACCACTCACCATACTCAACTACTCTACTATGATCTTTTCCCAAACAGCACTTTCCTGATCTTTGTATATATACTTTTTGATGTATTATTCTCTTCGCCATAATATCCCTGTCCAGAGCCATAACTGTATCCATAACCGTACCCATAACCATATCCATAGCCGTACCCGTAACCATATCCATAGTAGCTTTGGATTTTAACATCGTTTACCAGAAGACTCAGGTTTTTTATATTCTTTTTATTAAAAAGTTCATCAATATATTGGATAACATTTTTAGAGGAATATTTCTGACGGACGATAAAAATATTGGTATCGGTGAACTGTGTTAAAAGTATGGCATCTGTAACAATTGCGACAGGTGGAGTATCCATGATCACATAATCGAACTCTTTTCTTGCCTTATCAAAGAAGTCTTTCATTGACGGTTTCTCAAGAAGTTCTGCGGGGTTGGGAGGTATGGGCCCTGAGGTTGCTATGTAAAGGTTTTCAATATCAGTAGGCCGGATAACATCTTCATAACTTGTTTCATTAATCAGGTATGTGCTCAATCCCACATCGTTATTTAAATTAAAGTCATTATGTATTTTCGGTTTCCTCAAATCTAAACTCATGAGCAGGGTTTTTTTGCCTGACATGGCAATAATTATAGAAAGGTTTGTAGCTACAAAGGTTTTTCCTTCACCACTTATGGTTGACGAAATTAAAATTGTATTCCTCTCTTTTTCAGGTAGCAGATATTGAATATTAGTTCGAATGGATCTGAATGATTCGGCTATGGATGACTTTGGATTTTGTACTATCGGGAGATCAGATTCATCGTGATTATGCCCAATGGATCCCATAATAGGAACATTTGTATTGTTTTCAATATCAGACTTGTCAATAATCTTGTTATTGAAGTAATCGAACATCAGGATGATAACCAAAGGAATTGCTAATCCTATAACAAGTGCTATCATATAGTTCATTGAGTTCTTAGGTGAGACTTTTGCAGCATTATCAACGCGTGCTATATCGAGGATTTTGTTATTAGGAATGTTTGATGCCTGGGCAATACCTGATTCTGCCCTTTTCTCCAGCAGGTATGTGTAAATGTCATTATTAAGATTGAATTTCCGTTCAATCCCAATGAGTTCTCTTTCTGTAGCGGGTAATTTCCTTGCCTCCTTTTCGACTTCCAATATTCTTTTGTCCATATCAGACATTGCGATATTGGTGGAATGGATCAGGTTTTCTAAATTTTCCAAAAGTCCATTTCTGGTATTTCTTAACTTTTGAGTTGTGACATCTATTAACGGGTTATTTTCTTTCGCGGCAAAAAGCAACTCTGCTTTCTTAGAATAGAGGTCAGATAATTGTGTTAGAAGCGACATTAATACAGGGTCGTTTATGCCAACTACCGAAGGGGCAATAATATCTTTAAAGTCAGACTTGCCTGTAATATAATCAAGAAGATAATGATAGTACTTAAGCTTAATATCAAGCTGACTTTTTTCTTGTTGAAAAGATTCAAGTTTTTCAAGAACTGCAGACCCTTCTTTACTAATGTCAATAATTTTATTGGATTGCCTGAATTGCATTAAGTTAGACTCAGCTGATGCCAGAGAATCTGTAATTTCCATTAATAGATTGTCAATAAACTTAATAGTATTAATAGCTGTCTGGTTTTTTTCATCCAGATCAGACCTGATAAATACTTCCATAAGCTTATTCAGATAGTCAACTTCCTGTTGGGCAACATACCCCTGGGTGGAGAGTGTTAGTATTGAACTTTCTTTATCTGTCACCACTACACCAAGTTTACTTCTATATCTGCTTGTGAGTGAATTCAGACTATTGAATATGAAATAATACTTTCCGGATGATAGGTTTTCAGTGGAAAAATTCTTTTTATCCCGTAACCCGACGGTGAAGTTAAAATCTTCAGTGACAAAAGGTTCGCCGAATTTCATTCGTTTCTTAATATTGTATTCTTCATCAATCTCCACTTCATATTCCGTTTTTGAAAGAATATTTATGTAAACCGGGTATCCGAATCGTTGAGTGGCTGATGTATCGGGTATTACAATTATTGGTGATTGATTATAGAGTTTAGATTCTGCAATTCCCCTGCGCCCGACATTTACATAAGTTATTTTGAAATCATCCAGCTCCCTCATAACTTTTTGGGCAAGGGAATATGATTTTAAAATACCAATTTCGTTCTGTATATTTTTGCGGTTGTTGAACATATCAGCACTTTCAATAATTCTCTCAGCGCCTATTAGTCCACCCCCTTTATCTTCATCTCTGACAATAACCGTAGCATTGACACTATATATCGGTTCAGAATACCTGCTTATAAGATATGCACTTGTAATAGTGAAGAATAATGATAATGCAAACCAATACCAGTTAGAAAGTATCCTGAAAAGGAATTTCTTAATATCAATGTTTTCTTCCTGGTATATTTGTTCAGTGTTGTATTCCATTATTTGCTATAAAAAATTACTAAACTTCAAAAATAGCTAAAATTCTTAACATCCTTCACGTCCCGCCACAAACATAACTATAATCTCTATTTGCAGCAAATAAAACGGTTTAGGTAACTAACAATTAGAAATTAGAAATTTAAAATTAAAAATTGAACCCACTCAGAAAAGTGTTAATCTTGCCACAAAGACACTTTGGGCAGGCGGGTGACCGAAACTGTTTTGAATACTTCGACAATGCTCAGTAAAAGCATTGAATTTTTGAATATTGTAATTTATTTGTACTTTGGTGCTTGTTATTTGTGATTTTCACTATTTATTTAAACTTTCATACTTTATTGACGGACTCTGATTAGTTTTCCAGTAGTAGTTATAATTATGGATTTAGATTTCGACTTTTTTTCAATTGAACCGGGAGAAAAACACCCAAAACAGGGAAGAATCCTGATATCTGAACCTTTCCTCAGGGATATCTATTTCAAGCGGTCGATTGTTTTCCTGACAGAACATAATAAGGAGGGAACTATCGGATTTGCTCTGAACAAGCCGGTTAAAGTCTCACTTAATGAGGTGCTTGAAGACTTCCCGGATACTGATGTTAAAATATCATTGGGAGGCCCGGTTGGAACTAATACAGTTCATTATTTGCATACAATGGGTGATATTATTCCCAATAGTGTGCAGGTTTATAGGAATATATTTTGGGGAGGTGATTTTAATGCTGTTAAGACACTTATCACTTCAGGAAAACTTGATAAATCTCAAATACGATTTTTTATTGGATACTCAGGATGGAAATCCGGACAACTTGAAGATGAAATTTCTGAGAATTCCTGGGTAATTGCAGAGCTGGAGCCTGATTATATTATGCGTGACCCTGATGAGAATGTCTGGAAGGAGATATTACAAAAATTAGGTAAAAAATATAGGATGTGGGCAGATTTTCCCGAGAATCCGGGGATGAACTAGAGGAAGAGAAGAGAGTAAGTAGTAAAAAGTAAGTAGTAAGTAGTCAGGCATTTATGTGGGGCAAAACGTCCAGGAGGTTTTGGTTTGGTTTTATTTTGATACATGATAAACCAACTCTTTTTCCTGCATCAATATCTTTCTTATTATCACCTATCATAAAAGATTTGTTTGGATCAATATTGAAGCGTGCCAGGGCTTTTTCAATAAGTAAAGGTTCAGGTTTTCTGCAAAGGCATTTTTCTACATCAGAGTGATGTGGACAGTAATAGTACTCTTTAATATCTATTCCTTCAATTTTAAATTGCCTTTTTAGCTCACTATGTATATTCTCAACATCTTCTTTGGTATAAATCTGTTTTGCAATTCCCCCCTGGTTTGATATTACAACCAGTAGAAATCCCATATTAATGAGACTTTTCAGGGCATCGATAACTCCATTATTTATTTTTATATCATCTATTTTATAGATATAATACCGCCCTGCATCATTTAGCAGAACCCCGTCACGATCAAGGAATATTGCTTTTTGCATTTTGTTAATTAAGTTAAGTAAGATGTGTGAGTTGTTGAAAAAACAGTTTAATTAATCCGGGATCAATAAAAATTGGAAAAACAAAACCAAATATTGCACCAAGAAGATGGGCATCGTGGTTTATATTGTCTTTACTTTTTTTGCTCATATAGTGTGAATATGCCAGGTATAATACACCTGCAATAATTCCCGGGAGGGGTATAAAATACAGAAACAATTTATTGAGCGGTGCGAAGAAAATACTGGTGAAAACTATAGCAGATACCGCACCAGAAGCTCCTACCGAGTTATACCATGTATTATTTTTATGTTTATAAAGTGTTGTGGTTGTGGCGAATAGAATGCCTCCGGTATATAAAATCAGGAAACTTATATTAGGGTTCTTTAGCAATCCGGCAACAGCGAGTTGTTTAAAATAATGTTCAACGGTAGTGCCAAATGAAAATAAAACGAACATATTGATGATAAGATGCATCCAGTCGGCATGCAAAAAAGCATGTGTTAAAAGACGGTAGTATTCCTTTTTGTGATATACCCGGTAAGGGTTAAATTGCATCTTCGACATTAGATCAGGACGACCGAAAGATATGATTGTAATAAGTGATGTGATAATAATTATACCTAATGTCATAAGTGAAAATTTAAAATTTAAAATTAGAAATTAAAAAAGTCTAAGAGTCAAAAAGTCAAAAGTTTAAGGTGATGGGTGCTGGGTGCTGGGTGATTTTTATTTATCTCAAACATTCTTCAAACTCTTTACTCTGTTCTTAGCACTCAGTACTTTGCTCTTCCATACTCAGCTAATGTAATATCTTAAAAATCAGTTCTTTAAGCAGGATGCCCGGACTAATACCGACATTACCCCAGCCCTTTGTTTTTAAGTCATATTCTCTCAGTAGTGATATTATTTCAATAATTTTCTGTGATCCGTATTTGTCGGATGCTATTTTATATTCATTTACAAAAAAGGGATGAATTTTTAGTTCAGAGGCTATTAATGCAGACGACCTGTTTTTCAGGGAATGGTAGGCCAGAATCTTGCTAAAAAAGGATTGCAGGGATGAAATAGTAAGTGTAGTTGGATTATTTTTCGGGTTTGCTGCAAAATATTTAACAATACGGTTTGCTTTAAGAATATCTTTAACGGATAAAGCATTTGTCAGTTCAAAGTTGTTGAAATCTTTGCTTATCCCAATATTTTCTTCAATAGTCTCAAGGTCAATTTTTCTTATATCCGGTGAAAGTGTAATAAATATTTTTTCCAGTTCACCGGTTATCTTACTGAGATCAGATCCAAGGTATTCGGTTAGCAATAATGAAGCTTTGGGCGTAATATCATAATTGCGTTCTTTCAGATAATTGGTTATCCAACCAGGTATTTTATTGTCGTACAGCTTTGTAGATTCGTATGTAAAATCTTTTTTCTTTAGTGTATTAAACAATTTTCTTCTTTTATCAACTTTTTTATGTTTGTATGCAATAACAAGCAGGGTTGACTTAAGCGGTTTTTCCACGTAATATATTAAATCTTCAAGTTTATCCAGATATTGAGCTTCCTTAACAACAACAACCTGATTACTTGACATCATTGGGAATCTTTTAGCTGCGTTTATTATTGTTGGAACATTGGTGTCGCGTCCATAAAAGATAGTCTGATTAAATGATTTTTCTGATTCTGAGAGGACATTATTTACAATATAATTTGTTATTTTATCTATGTAGTACGGTTCTTCACCATGGAGAAAATATATAGGTTTAAAATTCTTGTTTTCCAGATCCTTAATGATTTGGTTGTAAGTCATCTGCTAAAATTTAAGATGTTTAACTGAAGAGCCATTATTAATTAACTCCAGCATTGCATCAATTCCTATTTTAAGATGTTCTTCCACATAGGTGTTAGTTACTTTTTTATCACTCTTCGTTGTTTTAATACCGGTTGATATCATAGGCTGGTCAGATACCAGTAATAGTGCACCTGATGGAATCTCATTAATGAAACCCACAGTAAATATTGTGGCAGATTCCATATCGATTGCTATAGCTTTTGTCTTTTTAAGGTATTTTTTAAACCTTTCATCGTATTCCCAAACCCTGCGGTTAGTAGTATACACAGTCCCGGTCCAATAGTCACGCTTATGATCACGTATCGAAGATGAAACTGCTCTTTGAAGATTAAATGCGGGTAGGGCAGGGACTTCAGGAGGGAGATAGTCGTTTGAAGTACTATCGCTTCGAATTGCTGCAATAGGGAGGATCAGGTCGCCAAGCTTATTTTTCTTTTTTAACCCACCGCATTTTCCAAGAAAAAGTGCAGCTCTTGGATGGATTGCACTTAACAGATCCATTATTGTGGCAGCATTGGAACTTCCCATACCAAAATTGATTATTGTAATACCTTTAGCAGTTGCATTAGGCATATTCTCTTTTATTCCTTTTATCGGCATATCATGCCAATGGGCAAATAATTCAACATAATAAGAAAAATTTGTTAGTAAAATATACTTGCCGAAACTATCGAGATCAGTACCTGTGTACCGTGGCAACCAGTCTTCAACTATTTCTTTCTTTGTTTTCATACGTTTAAATATTTTATAGTCGTTACAAGGTTACTTATATTTTCTACCTTTTTTCAAGTTCTGTGGTATTTGTTACTCGCTCCCACAATAACCCATTGCACAAACCCGCTCGTGAACTTCCATGTGGAAAAACCCGGATACTGTTGTGCAATCATTATTTAATCATTTTTGTTTGTGGATTAATAATACATGGAA
>Ga0307991_1000305_pt1 | contig 36328 bp, 41 predicted proteins | sample EllFjometagen131_FD_203146 | JGI IMG/M metagenome (GOLD analysis project Ga0307991, IMG submission 203146) | Marine microbial communities from Ellis Fjord, Antarctic Ocean - #131 | ecosystem: Environmental > Aquatic > Marine > Unclassified | place: Southern Ocean | collected 2014-10-08 | reverse complement strand
CTAAAGCCGCATTTCCTTCCCTTTGTTCAAAAAAATATATTTCCTTATATATGCAGACTCGCGGGCTTGTTCAACAACTGGATAAGATCGTGGCTCGCTTCGCTCTCACGATCTATCCTTATTCGTTGGCCAATGGCCTCGATATTGATGCGGCAGTCTTTACGAAGCCAAAAGCCTTCATTCCATTTTAAGGTAGGCGCGGTTTCTGCTGCCACACACCCCGCTTTCCCAAATCAAGGGAATTCAGTATTGATAATTTCTTTATATTTATTATGCAAGTTTTACCGCCCTAATTGCAGAAAGCTTGACTATCGGATTCCGAGATTCCCATAAACGATTCGATATTATTTTCCAATAATTTGCAAAGAAATTTTACTTATACCTCTTCCCAGGTAAAAATGGCTTGTCACAATCATTTTCGCATCATATCCTTCAAAAAAATAACCTGCACCCATCTGGTCAACATGCTTCCATCCCGCTTTCTGCAATTCATTATAAAAATAATTTTGCAACTCAGCGGCAGAAGCAAAAGTGATATAAAACCCATCTTTTTGGGAGATGCTAAGCTTAGGCAAAGGAAAACTATATTTCTTTCCTCCGATCTCCACAATTTCAATCGATGCAGAGTTCAAGGCCACTTCTTTTGCTAACCGAAAAGATCTTGAACCACCGTTTTCTTCGGCATGAAGGGCACTATTCCATATGATGGTGCTGGAGAAACGCATAAATTCTACGAATGTCAGGGGACATCCAATTTTTAGAGATAAACCGGCATATCCGCTTAAAAGTGTAGTTAGCAAAAAGGCCAATGATAATAAGATTTTTTTAGAATGATCCTTTTGATTGCCTTCCCATGAATGCATAGTTTTTTCTCGATCAAAATTTGCTATCTACCGAAGTTGGCCAACGTTTCGCATAACCAGCGGGCCACCCAAACTTGCCCGTCAGGCCGCCAGCGTTCTTCCCGTCTGCGTTAATGCGTTGGTTAGGTTGATTTTTCATATAGATTCCATGCAAATACACTCTATTTTTTCATCACGAATACCAAGTGCTGATAGTGTTTTTCGTACCCGAGTCTCACTTTTTTTGCTGCGGCAGGTAACAAGCCAACACGGGTCAGAAGCGGCTGTTTTCATGATTACTCGTTCAAAATATGGGAAGTCCACTTCTGATAAAGAATGCCCAGCAACAATAATTTGATTGATACCTGTCAAAGAATTAAAAAACGATTGATTGGCATTAATAATTTTTTGGGTTGGTTTATATGTTGCGGAGAAATAACTATCAATTATATCATTTCCCTCGGTTACCCTAACATCCTGATCTGCTAATTCTGCGCCTTCATTTAATGACGTCTTGTCTTTAGGATTAAATGCGTGCCCAAGAATTAAGTCAGAGTCCTGTCCATTGGCTTTGTTGTGAATATACACAACATTACTTGTTGGTATTTGATAAATTTTGTGAAGGGTATTTGTATAATTGAAATTTAAATACAATGAATTTTGGTCAAGATTTAGGAGCGGGACAGGACATGAAGACTGTTCAGGGATGTGTAGATTAATTACCCAATCAGTGAATACTTTTTTTAAACCTTTGGATAAAGATTCAACGATTCTGTTAACCTCATATTGATAATTATGATGATATGCATCACTCCAGTCTTCTGCCCCGTACGAAACTAGGAAGTTTGATGCATAATCTATAATTGAATCTGCATCTAAGTATGCAAGGGTTGTTTCTAGGTCAGCCCAATTCCCTTCAAACGAGAAATATTCTTCAAATGTCTCATGTAGTTCACTGTCTACTTCTTTGACGTATTCGCCAAATTCGGAGTAACTTGATCTTATATTGTGATGAAGATCAAACCCGTTTCCTGTTATATATAGTTTATTGGTAGTCATTATTTAAAACCTAACGCCGCCGGATGAGCCGCGAGACTCGCAGGTTTTGGTGGGAGCTTGCTCACGCCAAAACTGAGAATCGCAGTCGGCTCCATTGGCCTTGATAGGTGGAGCGCAAGCGGAACCTTCAGGTCAATGGCGAAGCATCCGGCGGCGATAGGACGGAGCGCGCAGCGGTCCATCCTATCAGTTGTGATATATGGAAAGTTTCCATGATATCACCTTATATAATACCTTATTTTCCACTTACTCAGATATAGGGACGGCAAAAAGGAAAATTACTTCCACTTATTACCTTTTTACTATACATTATCCACTTATCTTGCTAGTATCACAGGTAAGATGGAAAATAAAAGAAAATTTACGCCAAATCCAGAGTTGAAACTGATGGATCAGGTTCGAGAAACGCTAAGATACTACCATTATGCCTACAGAACCGAGCAGACCTATTGTCAATGGGTTTCGAGATATATTTATTTTTTCAACAAAAAAAAGCATCCGAAAGATCTCGGCGCCAAAGATGTAGAGCGGTTTTTGTCGCATTTGGCAACTGGTGAAAACGTTTCAGCTTCCACGCAAAGACAGGCCCTGAATGCGTTGGTTTTTCTGTATAGGGATGTCCTTGATCAGTCCCTTGGAGATTCAATCGCCCCTGTCAGGGTGAAGCGGAAAAGAAGGCCGCCGACGGTCCTGACCCAGGGAGAGGCACAACGATTGCTCAAAGTGATGAACAGCACGCATGCCCTGATGGCCAAACTGATCTATGGCACGGGTATGCGCCTGATGGAATGTGTACGATTGCGCATCCAGGATGTGGATTTCGGTCAGAGGCATGTTTTTATCCGGTTCGGAAAAGGGGGAAAGGACAGAACGACCATCCTGCCTTGTGTCATACACGATGAGTTGAAGCAGCACATCAAACGGGTCAAAGACCTTCATCGCCAGGATCTTGAAGAGGGGTTCGGTGAGGTGTATCTGCCCAACGCCCTGGCAAAGAAATACCGTAATGCGCCCCGGCAGACTTCATGGCAGTACGTTTTCCCGGCCAAGAAGCTGTCAACTGATCCCCGGTCGGAGACGGTACGACGGCACCACGTGCTGGAATCCGGACTACAAAAGGCTGTCAAGATGGCGGTGATCAAAGCCGGGATAGATAAAAGGGCTACAGTGCATACGCTACGGCACTCTTTTGCCACCCACATGCTTGAACATGGAGTGAATATTCGGGTGCTGCAGGAACTCCTTGGGCATGCTGACGTTAAAACCACGGAAATTTATACGCATGTTATGCGTAAGGATATTGATGCAATACAGAATCCGTTGGATAGGCTGTATGGGAGTTCCGGGGACAGTATATAAATCTATCGGTTTTCTTTCTTCGGTCCGGGCTTCCGGGGATATACTGTCCCCGGAACTCCACGGTTGATCGGACTAAAGGTCAGCAGGCGTCAACCTGAGGCACCGTCCTCCATCTGCACGCAATTGTGCCCTGCCAATTTAGCGCGATAGAGTTCGGTATCAGCCAGCCGCACCAGCTCTACAGGGAGTTGTTGGCTTGATGGTTGCAGACTTGCCACACCAAGGCTCACCGTGACGATGCCGGGAGACGATGTAGCGTGGGGGATTGCTAAGGATAAAACCATCTTCTGAATATGCTTTGCCACTTCAAATGCGGTCTGTTTATCCGTGTTTGGTAAAAGGATGACAAATTCCTCTCCCCCATAACGTGCGACTAACTCTCCAACGCGACGCGATGATTGGGCCAATCCCTGGGCGAGCCTCTGCAGGCAATTATCACCAGCGAGGTGCCCATAGAAGTCGTTAAAGCTTTTGAAATGGTCAATGTCGAGCATAATAACCGCCAGCGGGGTGCCGCTACGTTGGCCTCGATTCCATTCTTGGCTGAGCAAATAATCAAAATGGCGGCGGTTACTGATATTGGTCAAGCCATCCGTATTACTCTGTATTTGCAGGAGTCTGTTGGCTTCAGCCAATTCTTTTGTTCGAACGCTAATGATCTGTTTCAGTTCGAGGTTGTGCTTTTCCAGTCGCGACATCGGATAAATTTCGTCATCATGAGCCAATCCATAGGGGATCGAGATTCCGCTGTGTACAATTTTCCACGCGGTCTTCTCGTGGCGGAAAACCAGTACCAGCCGAGCGGTTTCATTTGATAGGATATCTTCGGGGGTAGGCAGGTGAATGTGGAAAAACGCCGTAACGGCAACAACATCTTCAGCAAGGTCTTGTAATGACAAATCCAACATTTCAATGTCAATTCGCTCAGGTATTTGTGCGAAATCTTGCCGTGTAATCCGTATCCACTCCGCCTTATCTGAGATGAGAACATCACTGCTGCCAGCGTAGCCACTAAAATTGTCGCTAAAGTGTGAGGTTAATCGATCATCACGCGAAGCGTACATTTCGATGTATTCCTCAAACAAAGAACAAATCAGGTGGTGGCGCTCAGCACGCATCGGGCCAACGCCATCCCGTGAATGTGAGACTATTTTCTCTAATTTACCCATGGGAAAAACTCACACGATGAGGGGTCAGATGAGGGGTCAGATGAGGGGTCAGATGAGGGGTCAAGTCTGCCTTTGGCCTAACTGTAATTTTGAACAAACTTTTTTGTACTCCTTGTAGGTATCTTACTCATATTCCAGAATTTTCCATTGTCAAAAACTGAAAACTTTCCTTTATATCACCCTATATCTGGCCATTTTCTCCAGATATTTCGATATTAGTGGTTTGATATGGAAATAATTGTCCAACTATCACCTCTTCCCTTTGATTTTCGCTCTTATTTAATATATCATCGGCAATATGGAAAATAAAGTAAAATTTACTCCGAATCCCAGTCTTATGTTGATGGATCAGGTTCTTGAGACCTTGCGATACTATCATTATGCCCGTTCAACTGAGAAGACCTATTGCCAGTGGATTCGACGCTATATTTATTTTTATGAGAAAAAACGTCATCCAAAGGAGATGGGGACCAGTGAGGTAGAGCGTTTTTTATCTCACTTGGCAACGGTGGAAAATGTTGCGGTATCAACCCAGCGACAGGCATTGAATGCATTGTTTTTTTCTATCGTGATGTTTTATTGAGTCCCCTTGATGGGACCATCGCCCCGGTGAAATCCAGACGAAATCGACAACTGCCCACCGTACTAACAGAAGATGAGGTGAAGCGTCTCTTTGAGCACATCAAGGAATTGCATCGACGTGATCTTCAAGAAGGTTTTGGCGAAGTATACATTCCCAATGCCCTGGCAAAAAAATATAAAAATGCTGCCTGGGAAACGCCATGGCAATATGTGTTTCCCGGTCGGTCTCGTTCGATTGACCCTCGCAGCGGCAAAGAACGACGGCATCATGTGCTTGAATCAGGTCTGCAGAAAGCGGTGAAGAGGGCGGCTGGAAGGGCAGGGATTGATAAACGGGCCACGGTGCATACGCTGCGGCACTCTTTTGCCACCCACATGCTTGAACATGGAGTGAATATTCGGGTGTTGCAGGAACTCCTTGGGCATGCTGATGTTAAAACAACAGAAATTTATACGCATGTTATGCGGAAGGATATTGATGCAATACAGAATCCGTTGGATAGGCTGTATAGTCAACGATAAGAAAGACAATATGAAGAAATTCCCGCCTGCAGTTTAAGCAGAGAGTACATCAACAGTAAAAGCATATACTTGACAATGTTGTATGGTTATGTCAAAATCAATAAGCATATTCGGACAGGGGAAATAGTTCGTGCAAGAGAATAGGGGAGAACAGTCGGATCCAGGATCGTATCGGCAGCGTTGTTACCGTTTGCAAGTGGATGCGGATAATAGCTCTTTGGCCACCTTTAATGTAACGGTTGCTGAATCAGACCTTTTGATCAGAGCGGTAGATGTAAGCCTGCAAAATTTTTCCCGAGAGCGGTTAATGTACTATCGGTATCAGCTTGAATCGTTTTTGGAGCAGTTTCCTGAAGTCCGCTTCCAGCTTTATCCCTTTGACCCCCCGGAATATGCTTTACTGCCAAAGGTAGTGAGCAGTATGGTTGCTGCCGGGAATCAAGCCGGGGTCGGGCCGATGGCGGCGGTTGCCGGGGCGGTAGCTGAGGCTGTCGGTCGTGATTTATTGGCCCTGAGTCCGGTGGTAATGGTTGAAAATGGTGGTGATGTTTTTCTGTCGGGAGCAAGCTCTTATACTGTGGGAATCTTTGCTGGTCAATCATCATTCAGTGGTAAATTAGGAATTCAGATCAACAGACCCGAAAATTTTTCTGCCGGCATCTGTACGTCATCATCAACGGTGGGACATTCTCTCAGCCTGGGAATGGCTGATGCTGTATGTATTTATGCTGATTCGGCTTCATTTGCTGATGCTCTGGCAACTGCCATGGGCAATAGGATCAGAACCAGAGATGACCTGGAACCAACCATACAGAAAGCCCTGGCTTTTGACTCGGTTTACGGGGCCGTTGCCATTTTGGGGGATGAGATGGCAGCTGGTGGCGAGCTGGAACTGGTTTCACTATCTCAGAAATGAGAGGTAAAGATGAAAAAAACATATGTGCTTCATTTTGATCAATCAAATTATGATCAACCGATCGTTTATCGTTTAATCAAGGATTATAATCTGGTTTTTAATATCCTGAGAGCGGTAATCCTGCCTAAGAAAGAAAGTTACCTGGCGATGGAAATCAGCGGTGATCTGGCTTTGATTGAACAGGGACTTGACTATCTGGTGAAACAGGGGGTCAAAGTTGAGTCAATTAATAAGAGTGTAAAACGTAATGAAGAATTATGCATCCATTGCGGTGCCTGTACTGCTATTTGTCCAACCGGGGCCTTAAGTATTGAACGGCCCTCGATGTTGGTTTCTTTTCATCCTGAAAATTGTACCGCCTGTGGTTTATGTGTCACGGCTTGTCCGCCCCGGGCAATGGAGGTGAGCTTTTGAAGTTGTCGACTAAAGGAAGATATTCAGTGCGTGCTATGCTGGCCATGGCGATTTTGGCTGATGAAAAAAAGCCGGTTTCATTGAAGCAGATCAGTGCCCATGAAGGGATATCGGTCAGTTATCTTGAGCAGCTTTTTGTCCATTTGCGACGTGCCGGATTGGTGAAAAGTGTGCGGGGTCCCGGAGGAGGCTATCACTTTGCCAAAAATCTGGATCAAATCACGGTCGCGGAAATTATGAATGTGGTGCAAGAATGCATGCAGCCGGTTAACTGCGCTGCCTGTACTCAAGATCTGCCGGCCTGTGATGCTGGACGGGGAAGCAGTAAATGTCTGACCCGCCCTCTTTGGGATAAACTTGATGATACCATTGGTGTATTCCTGGACTCGGTAACCCTGCAGAATATTATTGATAGGAGCGTATGAAGATTTACCTGGATTACAACGGTACAACACCGGTAGATCCAGTCGTGTGGCAAGAGATGCAGCCTTTTTTGGGAGATCTCTTTGGTAACCCTTCAAGTACTCATTGGGCGGGGCAGGAAGCGCGGATAGCAATTAATAAGGGACGCGAACAACTGGCAAGCTTAATTGGCGGAGATTCTGAAGAGATTGTTTTTACCGGTTGTGGCTCTGAAAGTGACAATCTGGCCATCAAGGGAACTTTATGGTCTTACTGTCAGCAGGATTTAACCAAAGCTCATGTGATAACCTCCGCGGTTGAACATCCGGCGATAATAAATTGTTGTACCTTTCTGGAAAGATTGGGGGTTGATTTCACCTATCTCGATGTTGATCGGAATGGCATGATATCTGCCGATCAGGTTGAAGCGGCAATTAATGAACGGACAATATTGGTCTCCCTGATGCTGGCTAACAATGAAACCGGGGTTATCTTCCCGATAGAAGAAATTTCCAGGTTAACCAGGTCACATGGTATCTTGCTGCACACTGATGCTGTCCAGGCTGTGGGTAAAATTTCAGTGGATGTAAATCAGCTGGGTGTTGATTTACTTTCTCTTTCGGGTCACAAGTTTTACGCCCCCAAAGGTGTAGGTGCCTTGTGGGTTCGCTCCGGCGTGAATTTGGAACCTCTTATTCATGGTGGGGGACAGGAACAAGGCCACCGTAGTGGTACAGAGGCAGTTTCCAATATTGTTGCGGTGGGTAAGGCTGCTAGCCTGTTGGAACCTGAAAGTTTAGATAAAGAAGTAAAACGACAGGCAAAACTACGAGATGATCTGGAAGCTGAACTGACAGAAAAATTACAAAGAGTGATTTTTCATGGCAGTGGGGTTAAAAGGTTGTCCAATACCACTAATTTTTCACTGCCCGGCATCGATGGTGAGTCGTTGCAAATGCATCTTGATTTGCAAGGGATAGCTGTTTCCACCAGTTCAGCCTGCGCTTCCGGAAATGGCAGGGGCTCCCAGGTGTTGAGGGCTATGGGGGTGTCGGAAGCTGAAGCCAAGAGTGCTCTTCGGGTCAGTATCGGTCGTTGGACAACCGCTGCAGAAATCAGACAGTTTATTGATACACTGGTTGAAGTTGCAGAATCTTTGTGGCGTATTTCTCCTTTGTAATTCTAATTAGCTTCCCTCAGGAAACCACTGTTCCCGGAGGGGCAGTCAGCTCTCAACTTTCTGTCGCTAGATTAACCAACTGTTTTTTCGATGTTTTGCTGAAAGCTGATGGCTGATCGCTGAAAGCACTCATCAGGAAATGAACATTTCCGGATGAATACCTATTAATCTTTACTGCTAGCGATTTCCCCGTGAATGAAAAGGTTGTAGTTGGTTTCAGTGGTGGTGTTGACAGTGCTATCGCGGCTTTATTATTGCGCGAAGAAGGCTATGAAGTCCAACTTGTGGCCTTGGACATGGGAGCCATTGATCCTGATTTGTTCAAGCAGAGGGTGATGCTGGCAGCCAATGTATTGTCACTGCCGGTAGAAATAATAGTGGTTCGGGAGCTTTTTAAACAACGGGTTATTGATTACCTGGCAGAATCATACCTTGACGGGGTAACGCCTAATCCTTGTATCCGCTGTAATGCCCGGATGAAATTTGCTCTCTTATGGCATGCCGGCGAAACCTTTCATGCCCGGTGGCTGGCCACCGGGCATTATGTTCAGCTCTCGAGCTGGGAAAATCACCACCCGGTAATCAGCCAGGGAGAGGATAAAACGAAAGATCAGAGTTATTTCCTCCAGCAGGTTCCAAGGCAATGGTTGGCCGCGGCCAAATTCCCCCTGGGAAAACTGAAAAAGGAAAATATTTTGGGCCTGGCCCGCCAAGCTGGTTATCCACTGGCTGATTATCGTGAAAGTCAGGAATTATGTTTTGTCAAAGATGGTTCCTATGTCGATCTGTGTTGTCCTGGCTCGACTGATACCCCCTCTGAAACTGGCAATATAGTCAATCTGGCGGGTGAGATTATCGGCAAACACGGTGGTATTCATCGTTATACCCTTGGGCAGCGCCGAGGATTGGGTATTGCCCATGTTGAGCCTCTTTATGTTTATGCCATTGATCCAGTGAAAAATCAGTTGGTGGTAGCGGAGCGTCGGAATCTTTACAGTACGACTTTTATTGTTCGGCAACTGAACTGGTTTATTGAACCGGAGCAATGTCCCCAGCGATTGTTGTGTCAGATACGTTATCGACATCTGCCGGCCCCGGCATCACTGGAAATAATAGACCATGATACTATTCGTGTGGTATATGATCAGCCACAATTTGCCATTACTCCCGGCCAGGGAGCAGCCTTTTATCAGGATGGGCAACTGCTGTTTGGAGGAGTGATAAGTCGTTGAAGGTTTCATTTATTACCCTGGGTTGTAAATTAAACTATTATGAATCCTGTGCTCTGGCTGAGGAAATGGAACGTCGTGGGTACCAGGTGGCTCGTGATGGATCGGCTGATATTATCATCGTTAATACCTGTGCGGTTACCAGTAAGGCGGGTATGCAGAGTCGTCAGGAGGTGCGTAAAGCTATAAAAAACAACCCTGGGGCCCGGGTTATTATGACCGGTTGCTATGCCCAGTATAATCCGGAAATTGCTGATAGCATAGAAGGCTTGGCAGCGATTGTTGGTAATGCCGGTAAAGCTTTTATTCCCCAGTGGATTAGTGATAATAAAAAGTTGGACCCGGCAGCTAATCAGTCGGAAAGTTTTGGTTTTTCCGGTTCTATGCCGGCTGACGCCCTTAAAGCCAGGAGCTTTATGGGGCGTAGCCGGGCTTTTCTGAAAATTCAGGACGGTTGTAATGCCTTCTGTCATTATTGTATAATTCCTTTCTTGCGTGGTAGGTCAAGGAGTTTGAACAGTGCTGAAATTATCGGTGAAGCAAAGGCAATTGCTGATTCCGGGTATCATGAACTGGTCCTGACTGGCGTGCATTTGGGACAGTACGGTCAAGACCTGAACCCGGATCATGATCTTACTTTTTTGCTTGAACAACTATTGCAGGAATCCAGGTTGCGCGTCCGTTTGGGCTCGTTGCAACCCCAGGAAGTCACTCCGACTATGATTTCCTTGCTGGCGGATGAAGAAAACAATCTTTGTGAACATCTTCATCTTTCTTTGCAATCAGCAGATGATCAGGTGCTGGCGAGTATGGGGCGTCCTTATGGTCAAAAGGATATTATAAATCTGGTCAAGACCATGAAACAGTTAAATCCCCGGGTAAACATTGGGGCCGATATTATTGTTGGCTATCCCACTGAAACCGAAGAGGCTTTTAAAAATACGCTACATTTGCTTACCGATTTGCCTTTCACCTATTTCCATGTTTTTCCCTATTCTCCCAGGCCTGGAACCAAAGCTGCCAAAATGAAGGATAGCGTGCCGGCAAAAGTGAAGAAGGAGAGAGTGAAGTTATTGAAGAAATTGGAAAAGCAAAAGAAAACAGCATCATATAGAGAATGTATAAACCATCCTCTTAGGGTTATTGTAGAGCAGGTACATAAATCTGAGGGGGTGTTGACATCTCTTTCTGGCCATTCACGAAATTATCTTAATGTATCAATTCATGATTTTGTTATCCACGAACCGTCTATTTTTCCTAAACGGGAAATCAAGGTTTTCCCCTATGACTTTGATGGTTTAACCTTGGTGGCAAAGATTGACAGACAGCTATAATTATGCTACAAACTTAATTAACTTACTAAACATAAAACCGGAGGAAAATAAAATGATTGGTAAATCAACCCCCATTCGTGACCTGTTAACTAAATATCCTAAGGCGGCTGAGGTCTTTGCCGCGAAAGGAGTTGGGTGTCTGGGTTGCTCAGCTTCCATGTTCGAAACTATTGAAGAAGGGGCTCTGGCTCATGGTCTTGATCCGGATAAATTGGTTGATGAAATGAATGCCGTTCTGGCAGAATGAAATCTGACCGTGAACGACTGGATGTTATCCTGGTTTCCCGGGGCCTGGCAGCCAGTCGGGAACGGGCCCGGGCTCTCATTATGGCTGGCAAGGTTCTCTGTGATGATATTGTTATTGACAAAGCCGGCCAGAAGGTTTCCTTGGCGGCGGTTATCCGCCTTAAAGAGCGTGATTTCCCCTATGTCAGCCGGGGAGGGCTGAAACTTGCTGGCGCTTTAGAAACTTTCAGTCTTGATCCTGTCGGTTGCGTTGCTTTGGATATTGGTGCGTCCACTGGCGGTTTTACCCATTGCCTGCTTATGCATGGAGCGCAGCAGGTTTATACGGTCGATGTGGGATACGGCCAGCTGGCTTGGAAGTTGCAGCAAGATTCCCGGGTAGTGGTGATGGATCGTACCAATATTCGTTCCCTTTCGCGATCAGATTTTCCGGAAACAATAAACTTTTGCGTCATTGATGTTTCCTTCATTTCACTGGAAAAAGTATTCCCCGTGGTTTATTCCCTTTTGAGTGCCGGAACGCCGGTTGTTGCTTTAGTGAAGCCGCAGTTTGAGGTGGGCCGGAAGAATGTGGGCAAAGGGGGGATTGTCCGGGACGAGAAGAAACAGCAGGAGGCCCTGGGAAAAATTATTCATTTTGCCGAAGAAGTTGGTTTTGCCTTCCGGCAAAAGATGACTTCACCCATTACCGGCCAGAAAGGCAACCGGGAATTTCTCATTTACCTACAGCGGGATTAGTATATATGATTAAGAGACGACAGAGTAGAAAAATAATGATTGGTCAATTGCCGATTGGTGGCGATGCGCCCGTTTCGGTTCAGTCCATGACCAATACTGATACGAGGGATGTCAATGCTACCGTATCCCAGATTCATGCATTGACCAAAGCCGGATGTGAACTTGTGCGGTTGGCTGTGCCGGATATGGTAGCAGCGAAAGCACTCAGAGAAATAAAATCCGCTATTTCTGTTCCTTTGATAGCCGATATCCATTTTCAACACCAACTGGCCATTGAAGCAGTCAATCAGGGTATTGACGCTTTACGGCTTAATCCCGGCAACATCGGTTCAGACCAGCGGGTCAGGGAAGTGGTGCATGCCTGTCGTGATCGGGGTGTTCCCATCCGTATCGGAGTAAATGCCGGTTCATTGGAAAAAGATCTGGTCGATCGTTTTGGCCATACTCCCAGGGCGATGGTGGATAGTGCGTTGCGACATATTCACCTGCTGGAAGATCAACAGTTCAATCTGATCAAGATTTCCTTGAAATCGTCCAATGTGACAGATACTATAGATGCTTATCGTTTGTTGGCTGAAGAGGTTGATTATCCTTTCCATATTGGCATTACTGAAGCTGGAACTCCAACACGGGGAGCCATAAAGTCAGCTGTGGGCATCGGTATTTTATTGTATCTTGGATTAGGGGATACCTTGAGGGTTTCATTAACGGCTGATCCGGTTCAAGAGATCTTTGTTGCCTATCAGATACTTCAGAGTCTGGGATTGCGACAAAGAGGCATTGAATTGATTTCTTGCCCCACCTGTGGCCGGACTGAAATAAATCTTATCGATCTTGCCACGGCGGTGGAAAAGCGGTTGCAGCATATTCGTCAGCCGATCAAGGTTGCGGTAATGGGTTGTGTTGTCAATGGACCAGGTGAATCAAGAACAGCCGATGTTGGTATTGCCGGTGGTCGGGGCAATGGATTGTTGTTTCGACATGGAGAGATAGTACGGAAAGTTCCTGAAGATAAACTGCTTGATGAACTGGTGGAAGAGGTAGAAAAACTTGCCGCCGAATTATCACACTAATGCCATACTCCGCCGCCTGCCACAGCTTGCCAGAATTTGCTGGGGGCTGTTTTTAGATCGTCGGGTACCTGCGCACCTGAAAATGATTCCCCTTGGTGCTGTATTCTATCTGTTGCTGCCCTATGATTTAATTCCGGATTTCATGATCCCGCTTATTGGTGGAATAGATGATATCCTGATTTTATTTCTGGCATTTCGTTTATTCCTGCACCTGGTGCCGGCAGAAGTTTTACGTGAGCATCAACAAAAGGTTGGCTGGTGAAATCTGAAAACTGCATTCATATACTCCCCCCCCAGGTTCACAATAAGATTGCCGCCGGTGAGGTGGTCGAACGCCCGGCTTCGGTGGTCAAGGAACTGGTTGAAAATGCGTTGGATGCCGGAGCCGATCAGATAACCGTTTTCGTCGAGGATGGCGGAAAACAACTGATTGAAGTTATTGACAACGGTTGTGGTCTGGGAAAAGATGATGCCCTGCTTGCTCTGGAGCGGCATGCTACCAGTAAAATAGTCAGTGAAGAAGACCTTTTTGCCCTGAAGACCTTTGGTTTTCGTGGTGAAGCCCTGCCAAGTATTGCCGCAGTTTCCCGCTTTATTCTTGAAACCAGAACCCAAATGGTTCATGAAGCGGTTTGTATCACCATGAATGATGACCATCCTCTTCAGGTTGACACCACTGGCGCCCCGGTTGGGACCAGGGTCAGTGTCCGGGATTTATTTTATAATATTCCTGCCCGGCGAAAGTTTCTCAAAACCACCGGTACTGAACGTGGTGCTATTCTTGATTGCCTGAATCGGTTTTCACTGGTTCATCCACATTGCAGCTTTACCCTGAGCCATAATCAAAAATCTGTTTTTAAACGTACAGCCGGCAGTGACTTGCGCCACCGGTTAATGGAAGTCCTTGGCCGTGAGACCGGTGAAGAATTACTGCCGGTTTCCGGGGGGAATTCAACCGCCGGTGTGCTGGCCGGCTTCACTTCTCCACCAATATTGCACCGATCCAACCGACGTTCGATCTACCTTTTTGTCAACAACCGCATGGTCAAAGATCAGGTGATGACTTCAGCGGTGCTTAAAGCCTATCAGGGGCTGATGGAAAAAAGGCGCTATCCGGTCAGTGTCTTATTCTTGACTATTGATCCCTCCCTGGTAGATATGAATGTCCATCCGGCCAAGGAAGAGGTTAAATTCGCTAAATCAGGGCAGATATTTTCCCTGATCAGGCAGTCCATTCTGGAAGCTCTCAGTGGATATCCCGGTTTGAAAACTACCGGGACAACAGGAAATGACCCCTTTGCTGCTTTCATTCCACCATCCTCGGATTATGGAAGAGCTGCTTCTGCGTCCGGGGTTGAAAACCCAGATGATTATCAACCTGATATGTTGCCAGCCTGGCATCCCGGGTTAAGGACGCCAGCTGATAGCGATACCTTTGGATCAGTCCATGAACAAGCGGAGCAGTATTTATTTGAAGCCGATAATAGCATGGCAAGGGGAAAAAGTTTTTTTTCCACTATGGAGATTATTGGTCAGGTATGGAAAAGTTATCTGGTGTTGAGGCATGGTGATGCGTTATATATGATTGACCAGCATGCCGCCCATGAGCGAATTTTATATGATCAGTTGCAACAGCAAATGGGCACTATCAATGGTTCCCAGGAATTGTTGCTGCCGATAAGTATGGATTTGTCCCCTGATGAATTGGCGGTGGTGGGTGAAAGTAGTGAAATTCTGAATCAACTGGGTTTCACTCTGGCTCCTTTTGGCAATTATGCAGTTGTTTTGAGCGGGATTCCTGTTCTGGCAAAAGATTATGATCCACGGCAACTCTTCCAGGAGGTGATCAGTGATCTGCTTCAAAGTAGTAATCAGTCGATAAAGAATCTGCCTTTGATTGATGAACTGGCAGCCGGAATGGCCTGCCGCCTGGCAATAAAAGCCAGTGATGCACTGAGTCGTGAAGAAATTGAGTTGTTGCTAATGAAACTTGACACGGTGAATGTTGGTCAAACCTGCCCCCACGGGCGGCCCCTTTATTTCACTATGAGCCGATATGAGATGGAAAAAAGATTTCATCGCCGTTAATTACCGGCTGATAAGTTTGTTGGTAATACTGGTGCTGGGTATATATGGTTGCGCTGGTCATCCAGTTAAAATTATGCCGGAGGGGTATGTCCGTCCTGATATCCTGGCTGCTGCCTGGGATAAGCTGGTCGATGTTGAAACCATTGATGCCCGGGGAGTGATTAAACTGGAAGCCCGTGATGGGCAGAAAAATTCCCAGCGCATCCGTTTTAGCGCCAAATCCCCCGGTTTGTTGAAAGTCCAATGGTTGACTCCATGGTATACCGTAGCCTGGCAGTTGTTGATTGTCGACCGTGAGTTCTGGCTTTCAGATAGTAAAGGTCAGATTACCTATCATGGTGATCTGGGGATGGGAATACCAACTGGTTCATGTGATCAGCATAATAAGTGGTGGACATACATTGAATTAATGGCTTCCTGGCTGCGGTTGCTTTCCAAACCACCGCCCATGCTCATGAAAACTGAAAACGTAACTGATCCTGAACTGGCTAATCTGCCGGTTACTCATACTCAATACCTGGTTGTTGAAGACGGTACCATGCCAGCCGGAAAGATTATCCGGTTTTCTGACGGTACTGAATGGCATGTGACTTATGAAGATTTTGTTACTACTGAGGAAGGTGGAACTTTTCCCCAAAGGTTGGAAATTCTTTGTCCGGCAGCAAAGCTGGAGCTTCGATTTGAAAGTCCCCGGCTGAATCATGAACTCAAAGAAAAAATTTTTACTTACCAACAGAAAAACTTTAGATTAAAGGAAGTTGACTGCCATAATTTTTTAATCCCGTGATAGTTGTGGTATTTATGAGTTGGGAACAAATTTTATGAAGGAGGTCTGGATACATGTTTGATTATGATGTTGTTATTATTGGTGGGGGACCTGCCGGTCTTACTGCCGGGCTGTATGCCTCACGAGCGCGATTAAATACTGTTTTGCTGGAAGGAATGATGATGGGAGGCCAGATTTCCTCAACCGAACTGGTGGAGAATTATCCTGGTTTTACGGAACCGCTTGCCGGTTCCAGTATGGGGCCATTATTTGAGGTGCAGGCCAAAAAGTTCGGTCTTGAGGTTCGTCAATTTCAGCAGGCAACCAGGATTATTTCCAAAAATCCCGGATTTGAGATAATCCTGTCTTCAGATGGACAGATATCCGCCAAAACTGTTATTGTAGCCACGGGGACCCAATGGGCGACGCTGGGAATACCCGGGGAACAAGAGTTGAAGGGGGCCGGGGTATCCTATTGCGCTACCTGTGATGGTGCCTTTTACCGTGACCTGGATATTGCCGTTATTGGTGGTGGCAATGCTGCCATTGAAGAATCCCTGTTCCTGACCAGATTTGCCCGTAAGGTCTATATTATTCATCGGCGTGACGCCCTGCGGGCTGAAAAAATAATTCAGGAACGGGCTTTTGCCAATGAGAAAATAGAGTTTGTCCTTAATCACGTGCCGTTAAGAATTGTTGGGGATTCAGAGGTCAAGGGCGTTGAAATTAAACAGGTAAAGACAGGAGAAGAGCGATTACTTGCTGTCTCAGGTGTCTTTATTTATGTTGGCATGCGGGGAAAATCTGAATTGCTTGAAGGATTGACGCCAATGGATGATCGAGGATTTATCCCTGCGGGCGAGGACACCCTTACTGATTGTCCCGGTTTGTTTGTCGCCGGTGATGTCCGTCAGAAACCCCTGCGTCAGATTGTCACGGCGGTAGCTGATGGTGCCGTCGCTGCGGTTCAGGCGGAAAAATTTATTGAAGCAAACTTCTGATGATTTTCAATAATCTCTGCTTGCTTTATGCTGTAATATGACTATTCAACCGGTTTTAGGTTGCTTTTAATCCCCTTTTTTTGCTAACAATACATTATGCGTTATACTGGCTGGCGAAAAAAGATGGTGGAGGAGCATGTGATTGCCCAGGGGATTAACGATCCCCGAATTATTGCGGCAATGTCTGAGGTTCCTCGACATTATTTTCTTGATTCAGCTCTGGCTGAACAGGCATATGGCAATCATTCCCTGCCCATTGGTGCCGGACAAACCATGACTCAACCCTATGTGGTTGCCTACCTTTTAAATCAACTCAAATTAAAAGGCCATGAAAAGATCCTGGAAATCGGCATGGGATCAGGTTATCTAACTGCCCTTCTGAGTCGGCTTTCTGAGCGTGTATTTGCCATAGAAAAATATCGTTCCCTGGCGATTATGGCCCGTAAACGGCTTGAACAGCAGAATTGTAATAATGTGATCATTAAAATATTCGATGGCAGTTATGGCTGGAATGATGAAGCCCCTTTTGATGCCATCGTAATTTCCGCGGCGGTGATAAGTCCGCCTGAACCTCTCCTTTCCCAGTTGGCTCCCAGCGGCATAATGCTGCTCCCGCTGGTGGAAACAGAAGGGCAGAAACTTTACAAGATCACCGGTGATTGTAAAGGTAACTATAGCCGCCAACCGTTGATTCCCTGCAATTTTGTCAAACTGGTGGGGAAATATGGCAGTACATGAGCACAGGAATGATAATCCTTGGCAGATAGCCGTTGTAGGTGCCGGGACATCAGAAACAAAATGGGATTCACAAGCTGCTGATGTCGGCAGACTGGTGGCGGAATCCGGCAATGTTCTTCTTTGTGGAGGGCTTGGCGGAATAATGAAAGCTGCTGCCCGGGGAGCCAAGGATGCTGGTGGAACAACTATTGGCATTGTTCCCGGGGCTGAGCGCTTTCAGGCCAACAGCTATATTGACCATGAAATTGTTACGAACCTTGGGCACCTGAGAAATTTTCTTGTTATCCACTCGGCTGACGGAGTGGTGGCACTTCCGGGATCTTATGGTACCCAAGCAGAAATCAGCATTGCGATGAAGTTGGGGAAACCATTAGTTGCCATCAGCCAGCATTGGCATTTTATTCCGAAAGTACATTGCTATGTAAATCCTGAGGTGGCATTCAGCGCCCTGTTAAAACAATTGGGGAAAAGGTCTGGAATCGATGAGAAACAATTTGCATAATTTTACTGATAGTGAAATTCTGCAACGATATTTTCAAGATGTGCGTTCGATACCTTTGCTCTCGCAAACGGAGGAACGGGAACTTGCAACGCGGGTCCAGGAGGGTGATGAAGAAGCCAAGCGAAAAATGATTGAGGCAAACCTGCGACTGGTGATTTACCTGGTTAAAAAATATATTAACCGGGGTTTGCCCGTGCCGGACCTGGTGGAAGAAGGTAACCTTGGTTTGATCAAAGCCGTTGAACGCTATGATCCTACACGAAACTGCCGGTTTTCAACCTATGCGGTTTGGTGGATCAGGCAATATATGCGGAGGGCTATAGTCAACCAGAGTAAAGTAGTCCGCCTGCCCATTCATGTGATGGAGGAATTGAACCTTTACGTCAAGGGCTGTCGTGATTTTATCAAAAAATATAATCGCGAACCAACCCTGGAAGAAGTTTCCGCTTACCTTGACCATAAATTTTCAACCATCAATTCGTTTCTTGGTTCATTTAAGCAGTTGGTTCACTTAGCTCCCGGCGGTAGAACAGACGAAAATGAAGATGCATCAATTTCGTTAGAACAGCTGGCCGACACCAACGCCGTTAATCCCATGGAGCATTTGCATCGGATTCTCAGACTTAAAACCATACTGCTCTGGCTAAATGAACTGATTCCCAAAGAAAAATACATTATTATCCATCGGTTTGGCCTTTATAACAATGATCCTCAGACCCTGGAAGAAATTGGCCAAACCCTTGAGTTGACCCGGGAACGTATTCGTCAAATTGAGGCTAAAGCACTTTTAAAATTGCGGCGGATCATTGACAAACACAAGATTACCCTGGATGATCTGGTTTGAAAAAGCCTTTTATCCAGATTTTAGCGCATGTTGCGACGATGACGGTTGCAGTGTAAGGTGAAGATGGGGTTTTTCGCAGCCATCATCTATGAGAGGTTACATGAGTATCTTAGAAACAATACATAATCCTGATGATTTACGTCACCTGGCGGTTGAGCAGCTGCCGGAACTGGCCACAGAACTGAGGGAGGTAATTATTAATACGGTTGCCCGTAATGGTGGCCATCTGGCTTCCTCTCTTGGGGTGGTTGAACTAACTCTTGCACTTCATTACGTCTTTCAGACTCCCGATGATTTATTGGTTTGGGATGTAGGTCACCAGGCATATGCTCATAAACTGCTCACCGGCCGCCGTGATCGGTTTTCCACCCTCCGACAGATGGATGGCCTGAGCGGCTTTCCCAAACGCAAAGAAAGTCCTTATGATACGTTTGGGGTTGGTCACAGCAGCACTTCCATCTCCGCCGCTCTGGGAATGACCCTGGCCCGGAAATTACAAGGTAAACCAGGACGGTCCATTGCCATTATTGGTGATGGTTCCATGACTGCCGGCATCGCTTTTGAAGCCCTCAATCAGGCAGGTAGTCTTGATCGTGATTTGATTGTGATTCTTAATGATAACGAAATGTCGATTTCCAATAATGTTGGTGCTTTATCCGGTTATCTCAACCGCCTGATGACCGGGGAACTGGTTAATCGTTTTCGACATGATGTGAAATCTGTATTGTCCAACATCCCTGGAGTAGGCGATCCTCTTTTTAAGATGGTGAAACGGGCTGAAGGAACTTTTAAAGGGTTTGTGGTACCTTTGGGTACCTTGTTTGAGGATATCGGTTTTCAATATGTCGGCCCGCTGCCCGGCCATAAAATTGATGCTCTGGTAGAAACATTCCAAAACCTGAAAAAACTTAATGGTCCGATTCTGGTTCATGTGATTACCAAAAAAGGTAAGGGTTATGTGCCGGCCGAGCAGAAACCGAGTAAATTTCACGGTGTTGGTCCTTTTGACGTTGCCACCGGTGTTGTGGCAAAAAAGAAAAACGTCCCCATGTCCTATACCACTGTCTTTGGTCAGACACTGGCCAAACTAGCGGGAGATGATGAGAGCGTGGTGGGTATCACGGCGGCCATGCCTGCCGGAACCGGCATGGAAATCATGGCTCGTGATTTTCCCGAGCGGGTTTTTGATGTAGGAATTGCCGAACAGCATGGTGTTACCCTGGCTGCGGGAATGGCAACTCAGGGTTTACGGCCATTTGTGGCCATTTATTCAACCTTCATGCAGCGGGCCTATGATCAAGTCATTCATGATATTGCCCTGCAAAATCTACCGGTTACGTTGTGCCTTGACCGTGGTGGCCTGGTGGGTGAGGATGGACCCACACATCATGGGGCTTTTGATCTTTCCTATTTGAACTTGGTGCCGAATCTTACTATTATGGCCCCGAAAGATGAAAATGAATTGCAGCATCTGCTCAAAACCGCGTTGCATCATAATGCCCCGGTGGCCATTCGTTATCCGCGGGGTAGCGGAGTGGGGGTTGAAATGGATCAGGTGTGGGAATGCCTGCCTATCGGTTCCTGGGAAATGTTGCAGGAGGGGAATGCCGGCGTCGTCCTGGCCGTAGGTTCTTGCGTCTATCCTGCCTGGGAGGCGATTAAAGAATTGGCTCAAGAACACCCAGATCGTCCCGTTGCCCTGATTAACTGTCGTTATATAAAACCCATGGACGAAAAAATGCTGCTGGAGTGTCTAGAAAATCAGCCTTTTATCCTGACCGTTGAAGAAAACTCCATCCTCGGTGGCTTCGGTAGTGCGGTAGCCGGATTCCAGGCCAATAACAGTTTGACCGGAACCAGATTATCCATTCATGGACTGCCAGACCATTTTATTGAGCAGGGCAGCCTGCCGCAGCTGCGGCAAAAATATGGCCTTGATTCCGCCGGAATCAAGGCCAGGATTCAGAATTTGATGGCTGTCTTGAAGAATTAGTGCTTTAAGATAGTGCATTAATCGTGAAATATTGGGATATATTGAAACGATGTTATCCAATGTTCTCAGCTTCAGTATAATAACAAGTTCGGCGGTAAAATTCAAAGTAAACCGAAGTCGACTTACGTTGGTTAAATTTACATCAGACAGATATTGAAAGAAGGTAAATGATGTCGGAACATGTCAATAAAATAGATCTGTCCCGGTTTTTCCCAATTAGTGTCAAAAAAATAAATCGTGGTCTGTCCCCGATTTATTTTAGTATCGCGGTAGGAATGCCGGTTACCCGGCACCCCCCGCACAGATCCGTACGTGAGGAATTACCTCATACGGCTCCTACCTCGGGTTAAATAACGCAAAGCCGCTGGCTTGGATATAGATGCCTTGCAGCTTCTCGTATCCTGTCAAGTCCACTCAATGTTTTCTCCTGTCGCTGCGTTCAGGTCGCAGGCGGGCTTTTCAGAATTTCCCCTTGGTCACCTCCCTTCCCTCCAGAACCTCCGCCATTGATTTGGGATAATCAACTTTGTTCGGCTCCTTCTCTGGTACTATGTCGGTGTCTGACTTCTCAAAGATGTTCGCGTTGGGAGTATGGCCACAGACCTTCCCCAACCGTTCCGGCTTTAATGCAGCCGAAAACCTCTGAGATCTCCCGGTTCTCGAGCATAAAGCGTCCACGCATGCACAGGTTCTAAGACTCCGCAGGGCCGGTATATGACTTACCATTTGACATCATTTGCCGTGTTGCCTTCCCGCTCAGACCACTCGGTCGGCACCCTGAATTTGGTGATTTCGGAGCTCAATGGCTGGCCTACGCTTCCCCTGTCAACTACTTCACGTGCAACCTCGCGGCTGCCCGCACATGACTCGGGGCCATAATGGAGCGGTTTCTCCTTTTATGTGGGGCTCTTTCATCCCCTACTCTATGCCGGTTTATCCCGGCGTTTTCGGTCTGTCCCCGATTTTTTTTAAAATTCCCTGATTTAAGGATACTTGAGATGGCACGACGACAAATTCAAAGTGAGACACGAAGGCAAGTTTTGCATGAAGCAGGTTATAGATGCGCAAACCCTGTTTGTCGGATGGTTTTGGCAATAAACTTACACCATCTCGATCAAGTATCTGAAGGGGGAGACAATAGTCTTAATAATCTTATAGCTTTATGTCCTAATTGCCATGCTCTTCACCACCAAGGCAACATTCCTTATGAATCTTTGAGAACTTGGAAAACATTATTGGTAGGCTTGAATGAAGCTTTTGATAAAAAATCTATTGATATACTTCTTGCCCTTAGGAAAATTTCAAAAATAACCCTACGTGGTGAGGGTATGCTTGATATTGCAGGTTTAATTGCATCGGATCTCGTTGAATGGAGACAGCAACATTCAGATATTTTTGATATAAAGCTTAGCAAAAAAGGGGATATATTCGTTCAAGGTTGGGTATCTGGAAACCTACAAAAGGCCCTTTCAATTAACGAAATCTTAAATACAAAACAACTAAAATAGCACATAACCATCGGGTGCACTGAAATTCAGTAAATAGGGGACAAAAAATGAAAAAAGTAATCACCACAGCAATCATAGTAATGACAGTTCTGTTAAACTTTAACGTAGCAATGGCAGAGAAGTTCAAAGCTTGTGACTGGTATGGAGAAAGCAGTCAAGATTTGATGGCAGGCAAAAGGACAGTATATATTGTCACTGAGAGCGAACTCAGTCATGAGGGTGACAAGAAACCCTTCCTAATGCTCCGAAACAGAAGTGGCTTGTTAGAGGTTGCCGTTGCCTGGTTCGTGGAGCTAACAAACAACGGGCTGGTCACAGTAAGAGTAGATAAAGAAAAATGCGAAGTTCAATAGTGGAATATCAGTTCTAACAATGCCGCCACTTTCTACTGCGGAGATGCAAGTAAGTTCATAAAGAAGTTGGCTAAAGCCGGCAAGGTTACCATGCGCACAACCTCGCACCGTGAAGAACCTATTGCTGTTGTTTTTAACTTGTCGGGGCTGACAAAGATACTCAAAGATTCTAAGTTTTTTGGGGATGAATAGTCCCAAAATCGCGCAAAATCAGCGAAATCAGCAGCAAAATCAGGGACGGACCACGTTTCTTTGGGCTTCCCAATAACAAATTTGTCGGCAAGAAATCGCCGAACAAAAACATTCACTTGACCGGGAACCGCCGCCCGTAGTTTTCTCGAACACTCCGGCCCGGCAAGTGATGTTGGTCGTTGGGGTGTGCTAATGAATATACACTGAGTTCCAAATACAACTCTTTTTGTTTCGTCATTAGACTTAAATATAGGGAACAAATTATGGGACTTCTTTATAAGCTATTGCGGTTTGTACTAATATTTTCTTCATTTTTTGTTTGCTTAATTTCTCAACATGTTTTTGCTAGTCCTTTTCTAACAAATGCTCTAGCAAAAAACATTGGAAAAACATACGGATTCCACATGGGTCAAAACTTTTCATTAGATCAAATTTCTGAAAAATATCCATCATTAAATGGCTTGTCATTAATAGCCCAAAAAGAGTTCAGTTCAAGTTTCGGGCGAAGTTTGAAAAATATGGACGACTTAATGTCTAAATATGATGTAGATAGATGGGGAAAAATAAAAGCAAATTTAAGAAAACAAATTTCCACAGCAATTAATATTGACAATGTTTCTGAAGCACAGGCGCGACTTTTTATTGAAACAGTGCGACTTAGAGCAAAAGGTAAAATTAAGTCGCCCATGATTGAAACTTTATTAATGTTTAACCAAACGTATGAACAACAACCGGAGAGAGAATTCCTTGATGGTTACAAAAAACGATTTTTATCAGATGGAAATGGAAAATCGAAAGGAATAGTATTTCATATTGATTATCCTCAAAGTTGGGCATCAAAAGAAGGTAACCGACCTAATATTGTGAGAAAATTTGTTAGTGAAAGCGGGAATGGTCTCGAAATTATACTTGTACAAATAAACGATTTGCCTTTAGAGCAAGCTGAGCAAATATCCCAAGAAGATATTCAAGAAATTTTAAACAAAAAAGATATTTCAGAATTATTTTTACCCAAAAATGCTAAATTTAAAAATAGTGGCCTGTTAACTGTTGAAAATCAACCTGGGTTTTGGGTGCGGTTTTCAATGCAAGCTGAACGGGTAAGGACAACAATAGAAATGGAAGGGATTGTGTATATTTTCTTTTATAAAGATAAAATGATTCAAGTCCACGGCCAGGTTGGGGAACTTTTGTCCGCTAAAAAACAAATCAACTTCTCTAAATTTGAAAAACTGTTTGATCATGTTGTAAATACTTTTGTCATTGAAAATTTATACAAATAGAACCCTTTGACAATATCAGTTAGTATTTTTCAATTTTATTAAAAAAAGGAGAAAGCGTTGAATCCAAGCTTTATCAAGATAGTTGTAATTATCGTTATCTTTTTATTTGCCGGCTTCATTGAAATAATTAGGAAAGAGCTTAACATAAGAGGCGTGATTCCTGCTATGATAGTGGTTTTCGGTGCTCTTTTTGCTATGCGGATGGTGTGGAGGAGTTTCCCCAGCAAAGAGCAACAAAGAATTAAAGAAGAGAAGTTAAGAGCAAAGAGTGAAGGTGTATATACTTGTGAAGGCTGTGGATACACAGTTTTTAAAAAGGATTTTTTACAGGATTCTTTGCTTTGCCCAAAGTGTGGTGAGCGCTTGAGAGAGGATTAAATTTTAGAAAGGGTGTAAAATACTCAAAATATATTGTTTTATTCCGCCTGAAATGATGATTGAGTCATGAAACCCACACCCCAACCAGGCACTACAGCCGACCGCAAGAAGCGCAGTCGATTTTCGTTATGACTTAGCCTTCACGACAGTTCCAGTAAGTTGCTCCTCTTTCCTGGCGGCGGCAGAGTTTAACGTTGGGGCTAAATAGATATGGATCAGTAATGGTATCGCAATTGGGCGATATGAATTGTTTTTTCGGAAACTTTATAGATAAATCTGTGTTCGTCTGTTATTCGTCTGGACCAGTAAGCTGAAAGAGCATGTTTTAACGGCTCAGGTTTGCCAATACCCTCAAAAGGATTACGTTTGGTTTCCTTAATGAGAGTATTGATACGACGGAAATTTTTTTTATCGGTTTTTTGCCAATAGAGATAGTCATCCCAAGCATGATCAGAGAAAATGAGCTTCACTCAATTAGCTCCTTTTCAGTCCCTTTGTTATTTTCAAGTTGGGTAATAGATTCAATCAAACGTCTTGTGTTTTTCGGGGACCGCAAGAGATAGGCTGTTTCTTCAAGGGCTTCAAAGTCCTCAAGAGACATGATGACCACAGAATTTGATGATTTGCGTGTTACAATCAGCGGAGCACGGTCCCTACAAACTTTTTCCATTGTTTTAGCAAGGTTTTGCCTTGCTGCTGTATAGGTTATTGCTTCCATATTTGACACCTCCTGTACAGCTTATTGTACATATGAAAAATAGTTTGTCAAGTGGATTTTTTCGTGCCTCAACAAAGACACTTAACTCGGACGGCTAAAACCGGGACATTTTTTTGAAGATTATACCCTCTGTGTCAATAAAGGTGAGACACCTACCCCTTGAAAAATTAGTGTAGGGTGGGGTAGGCGTATTATCATGAGAAATATTCAATAAGTTGAGTATTGAAATTATGGGGCAAATTCTATCATTACCGGATGGGCAATAATCCCGGCATCATAGCCGCGTCTGAAAAGCTCTTTTATTCCCTGCCTGGCGGCCTCAGGATACTCTAATGTATCACGGTTGGCATACATCGAAAGGTATTGGTCCAACAGCGCCCGGTTATGCAATAAGGTGTCACTGCGGGTTTCCCGGGCCAATAAATAGTCAATCACCTCATCCCGATGATCCAGGGCATACTGGATACTTTTTTGCAGCAGTCGGGAAACCTTTTTGACTTTTTCTGCTCCCAATCCCCGACGGATAACGTTACCACCCAAAGGCAATGGATATCCCGTTTTTTCCCACCACCAGGCACCTAAATCAAGTATTTTGGCAAAACCACGTTCGGCATAGGTCAGGTTGCCCTCATGGATAACTACTGCGGCGTCCACTTCACCGGTTTTCAAAGCCGTAAAGGTTTGTTCAAAGGGGGTAATGGGAATGATGACCGGTTCGAACTCCGGACAGGCCAGTTTGAATACCAGGTAGGCGGTAGTTTTCATCCCAGGTATTGATATTTTCTTGCCTCGTAAATCTTCTATGGTGCCCGGTTGATTTGCCAGGACCAATGGTCCGTATTTTACCCCGATGCTGCCGCCGTGGGGGAGGAGCAGATAGTCTTCGGTCAGATCGGCATACGCATGGATGGATACAGCAGTAATATCAACCTGCTGATGAACTGCCAGCTCATTCAGCTTTTCTGTATCGTGGCGCAAATGCTGAAAAACCAGCCCTTCCGTTGAAATTTTACCTTCCAGCAGAGCATAAAACATAAACAAATCATCAGAATCAACACTATAAGCTAAAGTAATGGTATCAGAGGTCATGTATACTCCAGGATAAAGATTGTCAGGAAAAATTTGGCAAAAGAAGGTTGAGCAGGCCGCCGACGGCGATGGCAGTTCCCACCATGATCAGGCTGGCCTTCAGCATCGCTTTTGCCCCCAGTTCTTTGATTAGCACGGCAAAGGTGGCAATGCAGGGAAAATAGATGGAAAGCACCGTGCAGGCGATGATCAGCTGCTTGATGGTCATATGGAGGGGCTCGAGCATGCCCACGGCTACATCTTTACGCAGAAAACCAATAATCAGGGATGAAACTGCTTCTTTGGGTAAACCCATGATTTTAACTATCACTGGAGCTGAAAAATTGGAAAACAGATCAATAATACCGAAAAGAAATAAAATGTTAACCAGCAGAACTCCGACCAGGACCAAAGGGATGGCTTCAGCCAGAAAACCACGGATGCGCATCCACAGCTTTTTCATCAGGGTGCCAAAGTGTGGCAAATGATAAGAGGGTATTTCAAGAAAAATCTCCGGACTGTAGCCAGGGATCAACGCATTCATAATGCTGCCAATAACAATGGCAACAACAGCCAGATTGCCATAGATCATCGCTACATAAACCAGGCCGTATGGACCCACCAGGCCGATAATCATCGCTGTCTGGGCCATGCAGGGCACAGCAATGGCCATCAGGGTGCCGGCAATGAATTTTTCTCTCCGGCTTTCCAGAATTCGGGTTGCCATGGCTCCGGGGACGTTGCAGCCCAAACCTAAGATCATCGGTATAATGGCAAATCCATGCAGACCGAGCTTATGCATGAAAGTATCCATCAGGATGGCAAAGCGGGGCAGGTAGCCGAAATCCTCAACAAATCCCAGGACTAGGTAAAAACTGAAAATATAGGGCAAAACCATGGCAATAGGAACATAAATACCGGTGGTCAAAAGCCCCAGCGATTCAACAAAGTCGGGAGTGGTACCCAGCAGCAGGTCGTGAATGACGCCACTGGGGAAGGCATAGGAAACGGCATGATAGATGAAAGGACGGTAAAGATTTTCAAAGAAAGGATTAAAGACATAATTGATCAGGTTCTCGCCGATAAAGCGGATAACCGCAAAGGTAAGAAAGATAACCACCGCCGCCAGCGGCAGGCCGCTGCGGGGTTTGATGCTGATATCTTCCAGCCTTTCAAGCCAGGTATGATGTCGATGAGTGATTCTCTGTACCTGTTTGATGATTTTGCCGACTTCCCGCCATAAATCACCATTTGCCTGACCGTTCAGAGGTAACGGAACAACCGCTTCCGGCAGCCGCGAAATAAGATTTTTTATTCCTTCGGCTGTTACGGCGACAGTTGTAATAACCGGAATTTGCAACAGCTTTTCCAACGCGGCCACGTTAATATGAATTCCCTTGTGCCGGGTTTCATCCCAGAGATTCAATAACAGAATCATGGGCTTTCCCTGTTGCATTAATTCCATGGTGAAATGGAGGTTGCGCTCCAGGTTGGTGGCATCAGCGACATTGATAATCAGGTCACCTGATGCCAGCATTTCGACGGCTACTTCTTCCGCTTTGCAGGTGGGTTCCAGGGAGTAGGTGCCGGGAACATCTATGATTTCCAGATGTTTTTCATTATGGAGCAAGGTTCCCTTGGTATATTCGACCGTGGTTCCGGCATAATTGGCAGTTACCACTCTGGCGCCGGTCAGACGATTGAATACCACACTTTTGCCGACATTTGGATTCCCCATCAGGAGAATTTTCATGCCCTCCCTGATTTCCATCAGATTGGCTCCACGGTTATCCGGCTGGCCATCCGGTAACCGATGGCCATTTCAACCTGCTCTATTTTGACCACCACCGGACCCTTGAAAGGGTTATTGCTGACTTTCTTAATGGTTTTTCCACGAAGCAAACCGAGATTTTCCAGTTTTTTGATCATGTTGGGACCGCCGTTAAAGGTGATAACCCGGGCCTGTCTGCCGCTTTCAAGCTCTGTTAATGTCATGGTTTATTGTTACCTTGCAAATACTTTTATATTGTTAACCTTATATGGTACTCCTAACAAATGCTCTATAACTCTATGATAAAATAGTCAATTATATTATCAGGAATCTATGGTGGGGGAAACTACAGGTCAGTTTCCATCCTGATGACTACTGTCTGAGCATCAATGATATCCAATGTATCAATTTTATCCAATGCATGCTTTAAATCGCGCTCACAAGCACGGTGGGTTTGCATGACAATGGCAACCGTTCCGCCGGTATCATTTCTTCCCTTTTGAATGACGGAAGCAATACTGATATTGGAATCGCCCAGAATACCGGCAATTATTGATAAAACTCCAGGCTGGTCCTGAGCGGTAAATCGCAAGTAATAATTGCAGCTGATGGCATCAATTGATTGATAGGACGCATTACCACTACTTGGTGACTGATAAGCCAGGAAGGGTAGACGATGATGGCTGTTTCCGAGAATATTGCGGGCAATATCAATCAGGTCGGCAACCACGGCGCTGGCAGTGGGCAGCATTCCGGCTCCCTGGCCATAATAAAGACTGGGACCCAGCATATCGGCATTTATATAGATGGCGTTAAAGGCCCCATCAATTTTTGCCAGCATATGATGTTCTGGAATCATGGTCGGATGTACCCGGGCTTCAATGTTGCCATTGTTTTCCTTGGCAATTGCCAGTAATTTTATCTTGTAGCCGAATTCACGAGCAAACTCAATATCGACAGGCTGAATATTGGCAATACCTTCCACATAAACATTTTCAAAATTAATCGTCGTGCCAAAAGCCATGGCCGCCAGAATCGCCAGCTTGTGGGCTGTATCAATTCCTTCAACATCAAAAGTGGGATCAGCCTCGGCATAACCCAGGTCTTGGGCTTCGGCCAACACATCATTGTATGCCAATCCATCATCAGTCATTTTTGTGAGAATATAGTTGCAGGTTCCATTAAGTATGCCACTGATAGCCGTGATCCGGTTGGCAGTTAAGGATTCGCGTATGACTTTAATGATGGGAATGCCACCGCCGACACTGGCCTCATAATACAGGTCAACACCGGAAACCTCTGCCAGTTGGAAGAGCTCATCTCCATGTTTGGCCAGCAGTGCCTTGTTGGCAGTCACCACATGTTTCCCCGCCTTCAGGGCCCGGGAAATAAAGGTTTTTGCCGGTTCATAGCCGCCGATCAATTCAATAACCATGTCAATTTCAGGGTTGTCAAGAACTTCGTTGACATCGGTAGTCAGAACTCCGGCTGGAAAGGTAATGCCGCGATCAGTTACTATATCCAGATCAGCAACCTTTTTTAGTACCAGTTTGGCTCCCAGACGCTGGGTGATCAGCTGGCTGTTTTCCTGGAAAACCCGGGCAACACCGGCACCAATGGTTCCCAATCCAATTAATCCCACATTGATTGTCTTCATGTTGTTCATCCTGTATGGTAAAAAACTATAGTTTATAGTCTTCAGCTTTCTGCAGTCAGTTTAACCATCTGTTTTTCCAATGTTTTATTGATAGCTGACGGCTGATCGCTGAAAGCGTTCATCAGGAAATGAATATTTCCGGATGGACACGATTTATGAATGCTGTTGGAGAAAATGGCGTATTCCCCTGATTGCCTGTCGGGTACGATGTTCGTTTTCTACCAGAGCAAAGCGAATATGATCATCGCCATATTCACCAAAACCGATGCCGGGAGATACGGCAACTTTTGCTTCTCTGATCATCATTTTGGAGAATTCCAAGGAGCCAATATCCTTGAATTGTTCAGGTATTTTACTCCAGACAAACATGGTTCCCAGTGGTTTTTCCACCTGCCAACCTATCCTTGCTAACCCATCGCAAAGGGTATCCCGACGGTGTTTATAGGTGCTGACAATATCCTGAACGCAGCTCTGGTCGCCGTTTAAAGCCTCAATGGCAGCAATCTGAATTGGTTGAAAGATGCCGTAGTCCAGGTAACTTTTAATCTTGGTTAGTGCCTGGACAATACGCTGGTTGCCGACACAAAATCCTACCCGCCAACCGGCCATGCTGTAACTTTTGGAAAGGGAGTAAAATTCCACGGCCACATCTTTGGCGCCCTCGACTTCCAGAATGGACGGGGCTCGATAGCCATCAAAGGTCATGTCGGCATAGGCAAAATCATGGACAATTATCAAGGAATACTCCTTGGCAAATGCCACTAATTTGCTAAAAAAATCAAGATCGACCACCGTGGTAGTGGGATTATGTGGATAGCTGATGATGAGCATTTTCGGTCGTGGCCAGGTAAGTTTGGTTGCTGACAACAGGTCTTCAAAAAAATCACGATCAGGAGAAAGGGGGATGCTGCGCAGATCTCCACCGGCAATGATAATGGAATAAGGATGAATGGGATAGGCCGGCGCGGGAACAAAAACCACGTCTCCCGGATTTACGATGGCCAGGGCCAGATGGGAAAGTCCTTCCTTGACTCCTATGGTCACTACGGTTTCCCGGTCGGGATCCAACTCTATCTGATAGCGTCGTTGATACCAGTCAGTTATGGCCAAACGTAATTTAGCAATTCCCTTAGAGGCGGAATATCGGTGATTTTTGGGGTTGTAAATGGCTTCCGCCAGTTTATCGACAATGTGCTGCGGGGTGGGCAGGTCAGGATTGCCCATCCCCAAATCTATAATATCTTCCCCTTTTCGCCGAGCATCCATTTTTAACTCGTTGACAATACTGAACACATAAGGGGGGAGCCGATTGATTCGCCGAAATTCATCCATATTCCACGCTCCTTGAAAAGTGAGGCTAAATGATCCTGTCATTGAAGAGTTGCACAACTAACATATTTACCTGTAGTTTTCAATAACATCCTGATGGAAAAAACTCATTTAACTGCCGCAGGAAACCATTTTTCATTGTCAATTCATTGTCCTATATGGTAACTGATATGAGAGAAAATAACTATGCATCATTTGGAAAGGGAACCATATGACTGAACAGGAACAATCCAATGAGGTACAGGTGGAAAAAGTGAAAAAAAGTTTCTTGGGTATGTTGGTTATTACAATACTATTGTTATGTGCGTTTATTGTCGCCATTATTTCAGGTTTATGGACGTTGAAATTGAGTTCACAGGTTTCTTCCCTGTCATCAGAGTTGAAAACATTGCGAACCCATAATGGGCGGCTGACCATGGTGGAAGATAAGCTGGCTAAAATGGAAATTCAAAACCGGCTGCAGACTATTAAAAGTTCCATTGGTGCCATTTCCAAGTTGGCAGAGAGTTTCAGACAGCTTGATGCAGCAAAAGCAGATGAACTGCAGGGTGTTGTTGCTGAGCTTCAAGAAAAACGGGACTTATTGCAGAAACAATTGGATAATTATGAGCAGGCAATCAAAAATCCTGTGGCAGGAAATCCTGATGTTCCCAGTTTACAAGCAGCGACCGAATCAGATAGCTTTGCAGCGGCAGGGAAAGATCAAAAAGATACTTCGAATTGGTGGAATAAGATTGTCAGCTTTCGGCTGTTTCACGGCCGTAAGTAAATGGAATAATGGTTAGTACAGCACGGCCGGTCATTGCAGGGACCGAACTGGTGTTAGGCATCAATGCCGTTAAAGAGGTGATCCAATCCAGAAGTCGGGCCATCGAAGTTTTATACTGTAATGAACATGCTGGAAATCGGATTGCGGTTCTGGAAGGCCTGGCTAAACAACAGGGCGTACTGACAAAACGGCTGCCAAAAGCAGCAATGGACCGGATGGCCGGGCACGAACGGCACCAAGGGGCTATTCTCAAGGTTTCACCTGCCGTTTATTGTCCTCTCAAGGAACTGTTTGTTCCAGAGGGTAGTTACGGAGAAAAACTTGAGACCATTATTGCTTTAGATGGCGTTACCGATCCCCAGAATCTGGGTTCCATCCTGCGAACTGCGGCGGCAGCTGGAGTTTCCGGAGTTATCATCCCTGAACGCCGGGCAGCTGGTATTACTCCGACGGTTGCAAGAATTGCTTCAGGTGGATTGGAATATCTGAAAGTTTGCAGAGTAAAAAACCTGGTTAACGTGCTGCAGGAAGGACGCCGGCAGGGATTCTGGATTGCCGGAACCGTTACTGTCAACGAATTGTCAATCTACCAGGCTGATTTGTGTCGTCGGTTGATCCTTGTCATCGGTTCAGAGGACAAGGGAATAAGGCCTCTGGTACTGAAAAACTGTGATTTTCTGGTTACCATTCCCCTGCATTCACCTTTGGATTCACTAAATGTGGCCACTGCTACAGCCGTTGTTCTCTTTGAAATAAAGCGCCAACAGCTTTTACAGGTATGATGGGGTATTCAGGGTGATGTACTCCAAAAGTATTTTCGTTTCCAAGTCAAAACATCACCATGAAAAGGGCATTTTACCGTCACTTCATCATCGGTTACGGCAATCACATCCCAATCCTCAAGTTTTTCGCCACGCTGCCGGATGATCCTCTGGCCGACAGTGAAGGGGTATTGACTGAATATTACCGGTTTATTTCCCATTTTATGATCCTCCGTTTAGGGCCTCCAAGGCAATAACCTGACCGCACAGCAACTATTTTTGGTTTAACCTAAATTATTGCGATTAGCAATTAGCTGTGAGTTGTTAGTTTAGTAATTTAAAGATATTTGATGTTAAAGATTTTCACCCGTTGAATGTTGTTGCCAATCAACGTAAAACTCGGATTTTTAAAAGCTAAATGCTAATAGCTAACCGCTAATGGCTCAGCTTAGGTTTAAATTATATCTCATGAAAATACTATGGTCAAACAAAATTGTGGATTATCACGCATAAGCATTGTCCTGGTACAACCAAAACTGGATGAAAATGTTGGTGCCGTTGCCCGGGCGATGAAAAATTTTTCCCTCAGTAAGCTGATTCTGGTGGCATCGCAATGTGACCATCTGACTGAGCGATCCCGGCGTCGTTCCTGTGCCGCTGATGATGTGCTTGAACAGGCACTATGTGTCGATGATCTGGCCGAAGCACTGAAGGATTTTCCCATGGTTGTAGGTGCTACTGCCCGCCAGGGGAAATATTGTCTGCCCCTGTATAGCCCAGCAGAAATTTCCGTAAAAACGACGGAACTGGGTTCCCAAGTGCCAGTGGCCCTGGTTTTCGGTCGTGAAGATTTCGGTCTCGATCGCGCTTCCCGCCGCCAGTGTCATTATTTAAGCAGCATACCGGTTAATCCCGCTTTCAGCTCGTTAAATTTATCCCAGGCAGTATTGCTTTATTGTTATGAATTATTTCGTCAACATGGCAGCCGTATTCCTTCCCTGCCAGCCAGGAACTATGCCAATCATAATGAGTTGGAAGGGATGTATGCCCATACACGAAAAACTTTGCAGTCAACCAACTTCTTTGATGTTGAAAACCCTGATCATTTAATGGAGTATATCCGGCGTTTATTTGGCCGCGTACAGATGAGTAAACGTGAGGTGAATATCATCAGGGGAATTATGCATCTTATTGATAAGCTGAAAAAGAAAACTGAATCCCTCTAGGAGGCCTTCCGGGTTAACTCAACCATCGCTGATTCCAGTCCTTCCAGTGAAAGCTGGTACATAGGGAAAAGGTCGGCAATTGCACTGACTGTCGGATGTTGCCAATAGCGGGGTGGATTGGGATTCAACCAGACAATATTACGGAAATGATTGGCGATTCTTTCCAGCCAAACGATGCCGGCGGTTTCGTTACGTTCATAATAGTCAATGATACCGTTTTCCATGAACAATTCATAGGACGCCATGCTGGCATCACCGACAATGACTACCTTATAGGAATTGTTCAGATTTTTCAGCAGCTGTGCCGTGGAAACCCGTTCGCCAAACTCCATTCCCGCATTCAGGTTATCATAAATGCAGTTGTGAAAATAGTAATAGCGAAATTTTTTGAAATGGTTTACCGAATTGGAGGCAGAAAACAGACGGTTGACCAGCTGGGCATAAGGTAACATGGACCCTCCGGCATCCATGAGCAACAGCATCTTGACGTCATTCTTCCGTTCCGGATGATAGACAAGTTCGATTTCGCCGGCATTTTTGCAGGTCTGGTCAATACTTTCATCAATATCAAGTTCCATTAGATTCCCGGTACGACGCAGATACCGTAGTTTTTTCAAGGCAACTTTCATCTGCCGGACATCCAGGGTAACATCTTTGCGGTATTGGCGGAATTTACGGGCGGTGGCGATTTTAACCGCGCTTAAATTGTTGCTTTCGCCACCTACCCGGATGCCGCCCGGGTGAACGCCGCTGTGCCCAAAGGGTGAGGTTCCCCCGGTTCCAATCCAGCGTCCTCCGCCATTATGGCGTTCTTTCTGCTCCTTCAGTCTTTCCTCAAACATTTTTTGCAGGGTTTCCCAATCATGTTGGGGCAGTGACGACAGGTCAACTGAATCACGGTAACGCTTCAGGGTTTCTTCACTGAGCCATTTGAGGAGTTCGTCAAATAATTCTTCCGGAACTTCCAGCCCGGTAAAAAAATCTCTGAAGGCAAGATCGTACTGATCATAAAAATTTTCTGATTTGACCAGCAGCGAACGGGACAGGTAGTAAAAACTCACCAGATTGTTACCGGCAAAACCTTTTTCCAGCGCTTCCAGCATTGCCAACCATTCGGTCAGGCTCACCGGTACCTTGTAGGCTTTAAGTGTATAGAAAAATTGAGTAAACATTATACGTAATACAACTGCGGGATCAGCGTAGAAAGGATGGGCGGCGCATGGATTTTATTTCAGTTTCTCCATTAGCCACTTGATGATAATCCTGTTCGTTCTTTAACAACGCTCCGAGAAAGGGGAGCTGCCGGACAATATCCTTGGAACGGGTTCCGGAAGCAACCAGGACCTTAATCCAGTCGATAAGCTCACTGGTGGAAGGCTTTTTACGCAGATTGTCAAGCTCGCGCAAGCTGAAAAAAGCGCTCGCTGCTTCCTTCATCATTTTTTCTTCCAGGTTGGGAAAATGAACCTTGACGATATCATTCATAAACGCGGCATCGGGGAATTGAATGTAATGAAAGACGCAGCGGCGCAGGAAAGCATCAGGCAATTCTTTTTCGGCATTGCTGGTAATGATGATAACCGGGCGATGAAGGGCACTGATGGTTTCAGCCGTTTCCGGGATGTAAAATTTCATTTCATCCAGTTCAGTCAGCAGATCATTGGGGAATTCAATGTCAGCCTTATCGATTTCATCAATGAGTAAAACCACTCGTTTTGAGCTGGTAAATGCCTGGCCTAATTTTCCATGTTTGATATAATGCTTGATATCGGAAATGTCATGATCACCAAAACGGGAGTCATTAAGGCGCTGAACGGTATCATAAATATAAAGACCGTCCTGGGCTTTAGTCGTTGACTTAATGGTCCAGACCAGCAGCTCGGTTCCCAGCCCCTCGGCAATACTGGAAGCCAGCAGAGTTTTTCCGGTTCCGGGCTCACCTTTAATCAGCAGGGGACGTCCCAAAGCAATGGCCACATTCACATCATTTTGTAATGCTCTTGAGGCAATATAATTTCCAGTTCCACAATATTGTTCAAACTTCTGCATGATTAGTCCTTGATTTCTGTCTAATAATGACCTTATATCGGACAGTTTCTTCTTGCACCTTTAATAAGTTTTCGGCTACTATCATATTATCTGGATAATCGCAATTTTTATCAGAACCTAAGTTAAGTGATTAGCAGTTAGCTGTTGAGTGCCACCACATCGTGGACAGAAAAATGTGCCAGGACATCGTGGACAAAAAGTTTTTTCAGCGTAATTTATAATCAAATTCATCGACCTGTGTTTTGTCCAGGAAGATTTTCAATTTTTGT
>Ga0307991_1000304_pt1 | contig 36415 bp, 28 predicted proteins | sample EllFjometagen131_FD_203146 | JGI IMG/M metagenome (GOLD analysis project Ga0307991, IMG submission 203146) | Marine microbial communities from Ellis Fjord, Antarctic Ocean - #131 | ecosystem: Environmental > Aquatic > Marine > Unclassified | place: Southern Ocean | collected 2014-10-08 | reverse complement strand
CTTTCGGCTAACCGCCTCTCTTTCCCCACCTAAAAACAATTAACTGTCATTCCGAACGAAGTGAGGAATCTACTATTATAAGTTCTAATTTTATTTTTAGTCGGACACTAATGACTATTTTTTATATTTGGATATAAGTTTTAATTTCTCTTCAAGTATAGATATTTCTTGTTTTGCTTTATTTATTTTTTCAACAAATTCATTTTTAAGTATATCAGCATTTTTTGATTTGGCAAAGAATCCTATATTGTTTTCCCAAAGGTTTATATCATTTTTTATTATTTTTATTTTGTTAGTAATACCGTTTTTACTTTTTATAAAAAATTCATTTGCTCCAGATGATTCTTTAACAGATTCTAAATTGGTTTTATAATTAAGAAGTATTTTTTCAGTTGTTGGTAATTTAAGTTTATCCATACCTTTTTCAATGGCAACTCTATATTTTTTTTGTATTTCAGTTTTTTGCATTACAGGTATGTTTCCTGTTTCTGTCCATTTTCTTTGAAAATCTTTCAGGATTTCAAGATTTTTACTATCATCTTTACCAAATTTATATTTATTGATTTGTTCTATTAATTCTAACTTATGTTTAAGATTTTGCTCTTCTTCAGATTTTATATTTTCAAAATAAGACGATTTGTTATTAAAAAACTCATCGCAAGAAGATCTAAATCTGTTCCAAATCTCATCAGAATATTTTCTTGGCACAGGTCCTATTGTCTTCCATTCTTTTTGTAAGTTTATTAGGTCTTTAGTGGTTTTTTTCCATTCTGTATTAGATTTTACAGCTTCTGCCTGAACACATATATTAAGTTTACGATTATAATTATCAGTTTGTTTTTCTTTTAATTTATCAAAATATTCTTTTTTCTTTGCAAAGAAAGAATCAACAGCGTTTCTAAATCTATTCCATACTTCATTATTTTGTTTTTTTGGTGCAAAGCCAATTGTCTTCCATGTTTTTTGTATTTCTATAATATTATCTGTTGCTTGTTTCCATCTTTTATACGAATCAATAAGAGAGTAGCTGATTTCTTCAATTTTTTCGCAAAGAGCAGTTTTGGTAATAAAATTTTGTTGTTGTTCCTGTTGTTGTTTTACATAAAATTCATATCTTTTTTCATTAATATTATCAGTAGCAGATTTGAACCGTTCCCATATCTCATCTTTTTTATCACTAGGCGCAGGTCCTAATTCCTTCCATTCCCTATGATATTCCTGAAGTTTTTTAAAAGCTCTTTGGATAGAGGTTTCAAGTAATAATTCTTCTGCTTTTTCACAAAGCTCAATTTTCTTTTCAAGATTTTTTTTCAGGTCAAGGTCTTTAAGTTCTTTATTAATCTTAACTTTATTTAAAAATCTTTCAACAAGGAAGTTGTATGATTGCCACAGGTCATTCAGATTTTTTGACGGAATTTGTCCTATATCTTTCCATTTTGTTTGTATAGCTTTGAAATCATCATAAGTTTTTTTGAGTGTCTCTTCAGAATCAATTAGTTTTTTTAAATCTTCCAATACCTGTTCTTTGGCAGATAAATTTTTTTGTTTTTGTTTTTCCTGTTCTTTAAGAAACTCTTTTCTTCTCTCTTTATATATTTTAAATATTTTATTAAAATTTTCTTCAACAGAGTCAATGCTTGGTTGATAATCTTCTTTTAGTCCACCTTCTGCGATAAATTGCTTAAGTTTTTCATCATTTTCTTTTTTGTTTTTTTTATAAAAAGCTATTTTTATGAGAGATACTTCATTTTTTATAGTTGTAATATCTTTTACTTTAATAACATCTTTAAGAAAGTCAATCAATTGTTCTCTTGTGTAATCATTGTAATTTTTTTCTTTTTCCTCTTGCTCTACAGGTTTTTCTTCTAAATTTGTTTTGTCTTTTACAGCAGTTTCCTTAACAGAAACAGGTGATAATGATTTGTTGTTAATATTTAATTCCAGAGTTTGTTTCTCAGACAATATTTTCTGTTTATCATTCACCTTTTTAGGTTTTTCTATGGTTTTAGAATTTTCTTTCTTATTCATGTCTCCTAATTTATCAGGAATATTATTAAATTGTTCTTTATTTTTTGCTTTTATAAATTAAGATGCAAAGGTAATAATTTTTAATCTATAAAAAAGTATGTATATGTTCTAAATTGTGTTTTTTTTAATATTAAAAATTTAAAGTTGCTATTGTTATGTCAATAATAAAGCTTTGTATAAAACCCAAACTCTGACAGGACTGCCCCGTAGGGAAGTTTACCCTGTGAACTAAGCGAAGCGATTTCACGAACACCTTTAAAAATAGAATAATGATGTGAGTAAATTGCGAAGCAACATTTAACAGGGAATGACCACAGTTGGACAAAAAAAATCCAACGTGGTAAACCGTATCGGTGTCTGGCGACTCTGTCAGGTTTTATGTCCGTGATATTTAGACATATTCCAGACAGAATAAATATAAAGTTGACAAGATACAAGTAATTTTTAATTAGCCCTTTTAACTTTCAAAATATTATAAAATAATAAATTGTTTGCTTTTATATATTGCTTTAATTTTTAATCTTATAAGCACTAACAAACTTGAAAAAGCAATAATTCCCAAATACCAGAATATTAATTTATTTATGTTTTGTGTTTTATAAATTTCTGTTGCAATATTTCCTATAATAAGCCATTGAAACACATACAAAGCAGTAATATTTTTGCCTAACCATTTAATATATTTAAAAATATATGTCTTTCCTGTTTTTGTTTCTATAAAAGAAACCAACGTTGCCCAAAAACACATAAACATAATATTCCAAACAAAAAATATAATATTATGATTATAATATTTTTCAAGATTACAAGAAATATTACCGGCATATTTTATTGTAAATATCAAAATTATTCCCAAAACTATAATTATAATCAATTTTGATTGCCTAAATAAATCATTTGGCTTATTTCTAAGATATTTTTTTTTAAACAATTGAAAAGAATATCCAATCAATGGATATGAAAGCCATGGAAATAAAGGGAAATAAGACCATCTGTAATTTCCCCAAAGAAAAGCATTTACATATTTTAAAGATGAATTATCACCGGCAAAGTTATGTAAATAAGGAGATATGAATGATATAACAAAAGCTAAAATCAGATATAGAATAAAATTATTTTTAAATATAGGTCTGATTAATGTAATAAAAACAATACTCAATCCTGCAAAAAGCAGTATATCAACGCCAAAGATATATTCATAAGGATTAAGATTAAAGTTCCCGTTAAATATATGTATCAATAGGTTCGTGTTCAGTCCAATATTTAACAATAATCCTAAAACGAGCAACTTAATGCCTCTGACAAATAATTTTGTTTGTGATTTTTTGGTTGTAGCTAGAAGATATCCCATAATTGCCACAAAAACAGGGGCAACAGGTGGACCGCCTAAAAAAAGTGATATTTCCCCTATCAAGCTATTATAAATACCCTGTTGAGCAAACTGTTCCGTCAGATGAACCTGTATCATCAATATTACAGCAATACCTTTTAGTAAGTCAGGCGTTTGTTTTCGTAATTTTTCCATTTTTTATTGAATTTTAAAACCAACAGATAAAAGATCTTTCCAAAAATTGGGATAAGATTTTTTTACGGATTCAGGATTTTTTATTAATAGTTTACCAAAATTAATAGCTAACGGACTAAATGCCATTGCCATACGATGGTCATTATATGCAGAGATACATAAATCCGTGAAAAATTTTTTATTGTTGTCTTGCCTGTTTTCCAATATCCATTCGGAATCAGATTTTCTGAAAAATTTTACATTAAATTTTGCTAATTCTTTTTTAAGAGCATTTGTTCTGTCTGTCTCTTTAATTTTTAGATTTTGCAAACCCTTAAAATGCCCTTTTATGTTTAATGCTGCACAACATACAATAACTGTCTGAGCTATATCAGGATAATCAGTAAAATCAAAATTAAATTGTTTTTTTTGCAAATTATTATTTTTTGATAAATGAATCCCATCAGATATAAAATGCGTTTCTATTCCAAAATTTTTAAATATCTCTGCAATTATTTTATCTCCCTGAATACTTTGTCTTTTCAGACCTTTAATTGTAATATCAGCTTTATCGGCAAGCGCGGCAATTTCATACCAATATGAAGCAGCACTCCAGTCAGATTCTACATAATAATCTTTTGCAATATAATTTTGATTTTTTATTATAATGGTCCTGTTATTATTTATGATTTCTATACCAAAATGCTTCATTATATTTAAAGTCATTTTAATATAAGGTTCAGAAACAATGTTTCTTTTTAAATAAAGTATTAATCCCTGAGGCAGACAAGGAGCTATTAAAAGCAAAGCTGTGATATACTGACTGCTGACATCTGCATCAATATTTATTTCATTACTTGATAAGATTGTTCCTTTAATTAATAAAGGCGGATAATTTTTTTCTTCTGAATATTCAATTTCTGCTCCAAGGTTGTGTAAAGCATTAACAAGTATTGCTATCGGGCGTTTTTTCATTCTTTCAGAGCCGGTCAAAAGCCATTTCCCTTGTCTTATTGAAAGAAAACCGGTAAGAAAACGCATTGCGGTTCCTGCATCTTTAACATCCAAGACCTGTGCTGAACCTATTTCAGTAACCTGTGCTGAACTTGTTTCAGTATGCGAACTGGCAGATATTTTGTCTAATAAGTTACTTAAAATTACTGTATCTTCTGCTTTGGATAAATTATAAATTTTAAAACTATCCTTACAAAGTGCCTGTATTATCAACAAACGGTTACTCTCACTTTTTGAACCATTAAGCGAAACCGTACCTTTTATTATCTTATCATCTTTTGAAACAAGCAAAGTTTTCATTTTTTGTTCAATCTGCCTAAGACGGATTGATGGTCTTTATTACTTTTTTACCACAGGTTACACCTGTGGTTATTTACCCTATTAAATCCCTTTCGGGCTTTTTTTTAATTAAGACAAAATTAAAAAATTATTACAATAATATTAAGATGTAATTTTTACCTCTAACAATAGATATATAATACTTCATCTGACGAATTTAATACCGACTGGTTATCAAGTTTACTCCGTTAATTATTATCTACGGGTTAATAAATTTTTAGTTGGACACTAATAAAAAATATAAATAAATCTGATAAACTATTAAAAAAAGTGTATATTTACAGTTTTAAAATCTTTTAGACAAAAATTTATCATATTTGTATTTTGAAAAATTTAAAACAGAAAGGAGTTTATTAAACAAAAGCAATTAAAAATTAAAACAATATAATTATGAAAGGACTAAACTTTGTAACAAACGATAAAGGCGAACGAATAGCTTTAATGATTAATTTAAAAAACAAATCCTATATAGGAAAAGATTATATAGAATATCTGGAGGAACTGGAAGATATAATTGATATAGAATTAAGAAAAAATGAAGAAAGTATTCCAATGGAAGAAGTAGGGAAATTACTTGATAAAGAAAGAAAACCTAATAGCAAGACTAATGTATAGGGTGTTTTATAAAAAATCAGCAATAAAAGATTTACGAAAGCTCTCAAAAACCGAAGAATTAAAAATTAGGAGGATAATTTCTGATTTAGAAAAAAATCCACGACCTAATAGATGTAAAAAAATAAAAAAATATAAAGATATATATCGTATAAGAACAGGTAATTATAGGATAATTTATTCTATAGTTTATGATATATTAACTGTTGAGATATTTAAAATTGCTCAAAGAAAAGATGTATATAAAAATTTATAAATTTTTAAACTATAAACAAGAAAGGAGGTTAATTAACACAAAAAAAAACTAACTATTGTTTGCACAAAAACAATACTTTTTGTCATTCTGAACTTTATGTTGAACTTGTTTCAATAACTTGTGCTGAACTTGTTTCAGAATCTATAATAACTTGATAATCAGATTCCGAAATAAATTCGGAATGACAATAAATATAAGAAAATATTATTTGTTTTCGTGCAGGCACTAACTATTAAAATCAACATAAAAAAGCGTTAGCTTTTATTCTTAAACAAGAAAATCACCATTTTTCAATAATCGTCAAGAATAATAAGTGATACGCTCACGCAATAGCGTGGGCTTACTTATTTGACGATTTAGGTATTTGGTGATACCTCTTGTTTGGATAAGCTACAGTTCCACGCTTTTTTATTTTAATCGAATTAATTTATTAACTGCTTTTGGGATTGGGGCAAACAAAATTATTTTATAATGAAAAAACTAATCCAAATTACATTTACTTGTCTTGTTATCGTGGGACTTTCAATTATCAAGTTGTAAAAAAGATGACGACACTACTCCATCGAATCCAGCGAAAAAAACTTATACTGTGGAATATAAAGCTACTTGTATAGGAAAACCGTTATCGCAATTTACAATTTATTATGTAAAAAGCGGAACTACATACACTCAAACGGTTAATCTCCCTTCATCTCAAGTGTCATCTGATTGGACCACGTCATTTACTGCATCTACAGGGGATTATGTTTCTATTCAATGTAAACCACCAAGCGCGACAGGAGGATATACACAATATGTTTCTCTATATATAAAATATGATGGAACTTCTTTAGCGTCTGCAAGTGCTGAATGGCCAAGTTCAGCAGAAGCACACGGTACTTTACCATAAGAAATTAATGGAAATAATAAGGTCAATAATCAGCTTCTACAACAGGCAGTAAATTTAACCAGCCCATAACAGGCGGTTACTGTCAGTGGCGTGAAGTGGCACGGGGGAAAGTGATGTAAGTAATTGAAAAATGTATAATTTTGTTGAAAGTTTTGTGGTGAAATATCGTCACCGAACAGCAACCGCCGGACCGTTAGATTGTTTAAAATTATTTTAAATTAGTTTTTTGGCTAATATAAAAAAACATAAAATATTGTAAGACAGGTATTTAGTTAATTAATATTCTTAAAAAAAATAAAAATTTAGATTTTTAGACAGACTGCCGTTATGGCCAGTGCAGTTTTTTAGGAAAATAGAAAAAGTATTTTTATCCAATATGCTTGGTCAGGTTGTATATACAATAAAAGGTAAAAAGATAAACACAGGAAAATTTGTAATTGATTTATCCAAATATAAATCAGGTGTTTATTATTTGAATATCCAAACAAAAGAAGATGGAACAATGAGAAATAAAATTTCTGTTGTGAGGTAATGTTGTAATTGTCAGCTTTTCCGTAGAGATGATATGCACCTTGTCTCTACTTGATTTCTATTGATATAAATAAAAACAAATACCTTAAAAAATTACACTATTGTCCGACTAAATTTAAAAATTCAGATAAAGTCGTTTCTAAATATTATGAGATTCCTCTCTATCGCTCGGAATGACAGTATTATTTAGAGTTCAGGGTTAGGGTAAGGACGCGTTTTACGCGTCCTTACCCTAACCTTCCCAACATAATGAAGTTGTCATTCCGAACGGAGTGAGGAATCTACTATTATAAGTTCTAATTTTATTTTTAGTCGGACACTAATGAAAAAATTAGTATTATTTTAAATTTTTATAATAATCAAGCCCTTGTAAAATCAGGTCTTTTTCACATTTTTGGTTTATCAAAGATTTTCCAATACAAGAAATCAGAGTAAAGTTTATTTCTTTTTTACTGTTTTTCTTGTCATTAAGCATTATATCATATAAATCATTAAAAGAGTTTTGTTTTATTGGATAAAACCTGAAGTTTGACAGCATAAAATATACAATTTCGTTTAATTCGTTTTTTGTTAATGCTGCACATTTGTAAGACAGATAAGATTCGCAGATAATGCCCATTGCAACAGCTTCGCCATGTAATAATGGTCTTTTGTCATTTAATAAAGAGTATGATTCAAAAGCATGCCCAACAGTATGTCCAAAATTCAAAATTTTTCGTAAGTCCTGTTCTTTGGGGTCAGATATAACTATATTATTTTTTAATTCAAGAGAACGGATAATCAAAGTTTTCCAATTTTTAATATTTTCAAAAGGACTATTCTTAATAATGTTCCAAAAATATTTATCTGCTATCAAACTATATTTAACAATTTCAGCAAAGCCGGATAACAAACTTTTTTTGTTAAGCGTCTTTAAAAAATCAGTGTTTATAAATACTGCCTCAGGATTTTTAAAAAGTCCTATTTGATTTTTAATACCTTTAAAGTCAATGCCAACTTTACCGCCTATTGAAGCATCAACCTGTGATAATAGTGTTGTAGGAATATTTATAAAACTAATACCGCGTTTAAAAGTAGAAGCAACAAAACCGCCAATATCACTTATCATTCCTCCGCCAAAATTAATAACAACAGATTTTCTGTCTGCACGCATATCAGTCAGTTTCTGCCATAGATATTTTGAAGTGTCAATGGTCTTATTACCTTCTCCTGCTTCTATCTCAATAATATTTGCCTGTTTTAAGGAATCAACTTTAGCAATTAATTGCGACAAACAGTATTTAACAACATTTTTATCAACAAGAATAAAAAATTTGCTATCAGAATATTCAGGTTTTTGTAAAAAAATATTAATGTCATTAAATATATTATCAGAGATAAAAACAGAATAATTATCAGATTTTATTTTTTTTGTTTTATCCATTATAATATATTAGAGAATAATACTTAATGTTTCAGTGCATCAAGAGCTTTTAATCGTTGTAAGAGAGTAGGATGTGAATAATAAACAAATACATAATAAGGGTGTGGATTTAGATTGCTAAGATTATCAACTGACAACTTTTTCAAAGCAGATTGCAGAGATTCGGGATTATATTTTTCTCCTGAAAAATGGTCTGCTTCAAATTCATGTTTTCGTGATATAGCATTCATTATTATCCCTAACAACAAAGAGATAGGAGAATAGAGCAATCCGAAAGCAAGTATTCCTATATAAAAACTTGATTCTTTTGCTCCTAATGACTGAGCCAAAGATAATGATAAAGAAGAATCTTTTTGAATAAACAATGATAATACAAAAAGCATAAGTCCTGTTTGAGCAACAGACAATACGATATTTAACAAAATATGTTTCTTTTTATAATGTCCTATTTCATGAGCAAGTACAGCTACAAGTTCTTCTATTGTATGATTTTTTATTAAAGTATCATAAAGAACAATTCTTTTTTTTGTTCCCAAACCGCTAAAATAAGCATTTGACTTTTTAGAACGTTTTGACCCGTTAATAACATAAATATTTTTCAATTTAAATCCTGCTTTTTGTGCAAACTTCTCAATAGCATCACGCAGTTCGCCTTGGTCTAATGGTGTTTGTTTATTAAATATCGGCACTATCAAAATTGAATAAAACATTGTCATAAAAATTGAAAAGATGCTTAGCACAATCCACACATAAACCCAAAACATATTGGCTGTTGTATCATAAATCCATACAATCAATGATAGCAATCCGCCGCCAATTACAGCTCCTAAAATCAAACCTTTTATTTTATCTAAAATAAATGTCCTGACAGTTGTTTTATTAAATCCGAATTTTTCTTCAATAACAAATGTTCCATAAGCAGAAAATGGAATAGATAATATATCAGCAACAAGTCCTATAATACCAAAAAACAGTAATGCCAATAGAATTGAATTATCAGTATATTGTCTTATAAAATCGTCAAGCAAGCCAAAACCTTTAAAAAATAATATAAAAAGTATAATCACAAATGAGATAGTATTAACAATCAACGAAAATCTATGTTTTGTTTTTTCATAATCCTGCGATTTACGATATTTGTCAGAATCATAAATATCTTCTAATTCTTTTGGCAGTTCATTGCTCCAAAAAGTGCTGTTTAAATAATCCAATATACGTTCAAAAAAATAATTAAACACTAAAATTGCTATTATTATTATAAAAATTGTATTTGCCATAATTTTATATTTTTTTTTTAATTTTTTACTATCAATGTAAACTAGTTTCCAGTTTTCAGTTTTCAGTTTTTCGATTTTTCGGTTTCCAAGCACAAAGCACATAACTCAAAATTCATAATTCTTAGGCATTTTGAATTTTAAGTATTTTGAATTTATTTATATATAACCTATCATATCATATACAGCATATCCTGTTATTTCGTGTATTATTTTATTCCAGTAAGCAAAACTTCCTAAATTAGGCACAAAAAGGTGAGCAAAGTCATATCTTTTTTTCCCTACACATTTATCTGTGCAATAAGGGATTGCAGATATATTTTCTTTTTTAAAACAAGCCATTGCTCTGCGCATATGAACAGCAGAAGTTATCAGTAAATATTTTTTATCAGGAAATTTATCTTTTAATATTTTAGCACTTTCAACTGCATTTTCTCTTGTATTTTTTGATATAGAATCAATCAAAATATCATTTTGGGGTATTCCAATAGTTACTAAATATCTTTTAAGTAATACAGATTCGAGCATATTATTGTATATAATACTTCCAGACCCGCCGGAGAGAAGTATTTTTTTTATCTTGTTTGTCTTGTATAATTTTATTGCCTGCATAATTCTATCTGTATTATATCTAAATGTTAATCTGTCATAATCAGTATCAATAGTAACCATTCCTCCGCCAAGGACTATTCCTACATTATATGAATCTGCAATATCTTCGGTTTTGGTAATTGGCATCTCCCATATACTCATAACCTGACCAGCAATAAAAGAGTTTGAAAAAAAATAAAACACTATAACAGAAATAATAAGCATACATCGTGATTTCTTACTGTTTTTTATAAATAAAGAGATGAGCAATAAAATAAAGACCCCAAAAACAGGTGATAGTAAAAGCATAAATATTTTTGATAAAATAAAAAACATAAAATATTGTCCTTTTTAAATATTTAGCAAAAATACTTTTTTTCAGTTTATTTTATATAAATTTGCAAAAAACAAAAAAAAATAATACAATGAATATATTATCTGAAAGAATAAATAAATTATCAGAGTCAGCAACTTTAGCAATGACACGAAAAAGCATAGAACTAAAGGCCAAGGGCTTTGACATTATTAATTTAAGTATTGGTGAGCCGGATTTTAACACACCTGATTATATTAAGGATGCTGCAAAACAAGCAATAGATGAAAATTATACACATTATCCTCCTGTGGCGGGATATATGGAACTACGACAAGCTGTGTGTAACAAATTTAAAAGAGATAATAATCTTGACTTTACACCGGAGCAAATTGTTGTATCAACAGGAGCTAAACAGTCAATAGCAAATGCAGTTATGGTTCTCATTAATCCCGGTGATGAAATAATTGTCCCTTCACCATATTGGGTCTCTTATTCAGAAATAATAAAATTATCTGAAGGGAAACCTGTATTTATACCAACAAATATAGATAATGACTTTAAGGTAACACCAAAACAAATAGAGGATGTAATAACTCCAAAAACAAAACTTATTTTATTCGGTTCTCCTTGCAATCCTTCTGGCTCTGTTTATTCAAAAGAAGAATTAAGAGAAATTGCACAAGTAATAGCAGAACATAAAAATATATTTATTATCTCTGATGAGATTTACGAACATATTAATTTTGTTGGTAAACATGAGAGTATTGCACAGTTTGATTTTATAAAAGATAAAATTATTGTAGTCAATGGCGTATCCAAAGCTTATGCAATGACAGGATGGCGACTTGGTTTTCTTGGTGCTCCTTTAGAGATAGCCAAAGCATGCGATAAATTTCAAGGTCAGATAACATCAGGAACATGCTCAATAACCCAACGTGCAGCTATAACAGCAATAAGCAAAGACCCTAGTGAGTCCGAAGACATAAAAAAAATGTGTAAAGCTTTTAGAGAAAGAAGAGATTTATTATTAAATCTTTTGAAAAATATACCGGGTCTGAAAACAAATATTCCACAAGGTGCTTTCTATGTTTTCCCTGATGTAACATATTATTACGGAAAATCAGACGGGAAAATATTTATTAAAGATGGAACAGACCTTTGTATGTATTTATTAAACAAAGCAAATGTTGCTCTTGTCCCTGGCTCTGCTTTTGGTGATTCTAACTGCATAAGATTATCTTATGCAACTGATAAAAACACAATTAAAAAAGCTGTTAACCGTATTGAAATCGCACTTGCAAATTTGAAATAAAAAATAATTTAACCATAATCAGACAACTGCCTGACCTGACTATTTTTTTATCGCAAAGCACGCAAGGTGCTATAAATCAATCCTTTGCGGAGAAATATTAAGTTGCTACAAAACCATGTGCTGAACAACGTCATCCTGAACTTGTTTCAGGATTGTTTCAGTAACCTGTGCTGAACTTGTTTCAGTATGACTTTTTATCAGTTACCTGACCGATATTAAACTCATTAATTATTGAGACCATACAAAATTAGTAAAATATAAATTCAATTTATTATGAATATTGATATTAAAAATATTTTGTTTCTTGATATAGAGACAGTTCCAATGTGTGCTGAATACAGTCAGCTTTCAGACAGATTTAAAAAATTATGGGATAAAAAATCTGACAGATTAGCTAAAAAAGAAGATGATACTCCTGAAAAACTTTTTGAAAGAGCGGGAATATATTCAGAATTTGGCCGGATAATATGTATATCTGTTGGCTTTGTTAAAGATAATAAGTTGAGATTAAAGTCATTTTTTAGTCATAATGAAAAAGAATTGCTTACGGATTTTGTATCATTATGCAATAATCATTATAACAAAGAAAAAAACCTGTTGTGTGGACATAATGCCAAAGAATTTGATTTTCCTTATATTGCAAGAAGAATACTTGTGAACAACTTAAAAATACCTGACATCCTGAATATTGCAGATAAAAAACCATGGCAAGTAGCCCATCTTGATACAATGCATTTATGGAGATTTGGAGATTACAAAAACTATACTTCTTTGGAACTGCTTACTGCTATATTTGATATACCAACGCCAAAAGATGATATTGACGGAAGTCAGGTAGCAAATGTTTACTGGAAAGAAAATGATATTGAACGTATAGCAAGATATTGCGAAAAAGATGTTACTGCTGTTGTTCAACTATTCCTTAAATATCAAGGTAAACCATTGATAGAACAGGAAGATATAATTATTACATAAAAATCTTTGTGTGATTTCAATAACCGGTGCTTGTTTATAAAGTCCGAAAGTTTAGGTAAATCAGGAATCTGCCTGACGAAACTTTACTCTTATCATTTAATGATTACCGGTGAAAAGGACAAATATTATATTATTTGTCCATCTATTTTTTACAATTCATCAATGGACTTCTTTTAACAGTTTTACTGCTTTTGTGTCCTAAAAAAACAGCAGAACCCATTAACTGATTTTTTCAAATCATGAGTAAAATTACAAATTAGGCTTAATAGACAAAATGGTTGCTAAAATCTTTTATAATTGTTGTTATTTGTAGTTTTACATTAAATCAAAGCTTATGAATAAAAAAAATGCATTTATTGTGGAAGTTCAATTACCAAGAAATATGGTATTAGAAATAAAAAACAACGATATAAATGTTTAGCATGTAATCGTTATTTTACAGGAGGCAATTTGTTAAATCCTCAAATTATATGGCAAGAATATACCAAGGGAAAACAAACCTATCAACAATTATCAGAAAAATATAATTGTTCAAAACGAACTATTCAACGAAAAATAGATTTACATAATTTAGCCTTTGTTACCTACTGTAGACCGCCTATCCAGTCAGTTATTTGTGAATTATAAATTTTCTTTATTCTTATTCTTGTAATTAAAAAAAGTGATGAGAGATTTTTATTTGATTTTTTTCTTAGGGCAGGGGCAACAAAGCTCTTTTGCAAGTTTTGGTTAGCGAGTTGACTTAAAGGACTTGCAAATGTGCTTTGGTATGAAGGGATGGCTTAATCTACGGAGATCCTACAATTAATAGTCATAAAGAAAGATTTAAAAAATTCTATCTTCTTTTTCTGCTTCTTGTAATAGGTCGCCGAGTTTTTTAGCTTTGTTAGAAAAGTAATCTTTAAAAAATTCCTTAGCTGTAGATTTTAGAATTTCTAATTTTGCGGGATTAAGCTTTTTGAAATTGATAACATCATTAATGGATTTGTTGTTCTGAATATTTTCTAATTTTTCGGTAAATTCTTTTGGGGACATTTTTAAGTCAGGGTCAACAATCATCATTTTTTTTGAAGTGGGCTGGCTTAACTGCTGAATGAGTAAGTTATTGATATACTTATCATGAAAACTATAACCAATTACCACAAATATCTGAGCGTTTTGAAGTTTTTTTCTGAATTCACTCAGGATAAATAAAAAGGGGTCAAAAGAAAGCATTTTGTAACTTGAGCCAAATATTATAAGTGGTTCTTCCCCGTCAAAAATATTTTTTTTAATTCCGATAACCTCATTTTCATTATCGTATTCCCAGTTTAATGATCCATGAAGTTTATACAAATTAATTTTCACAGCAGAATCTCTGTGTTCAAATACATCATCTGACCACAAATAAACCTTTTTATCATTGATCTTACGTGGTGTAAATCCATTTTCAAGCAGTCTCTTTTTTTCAGTATTAAAATTTTCTTCAAAAATCAAATCATAATTTAAAGAGAAAACATTAATCTTAAATTCTTCTGCTGAGTAAAGCAATTCCCTTATTGGCTTTAATAAAGCTTGTGCATTTTGAGAATTATATCTCGTCCAACTATTAACTAATTGATTTATAATAAAATTCTTAAACTCTTCAAAAATATTATTCTTTTCATTTTTTAGTTCCCATTTTATAATTTTATCATTCCAATTGCCAACCAAAGGATAAGGAATTATAAATTCTTTATCCTTTAATTGCCTAAGAACCATAACGAAATCTTCTATGTTTAGATACGAATTATTATGAATTAAAGAATTTTTAAGTGTCTGCTGATAATTGATACTGGCAAGGACAAACTCATAAATTTCATGGAACTCTTTCTTGTAGGATTGATATTTGTTATATATCCCCTTTTCGTCAGGCTTATCCAATAATTTGATATTTTCTTTAAGTTGTTGAAGCATTTTAGAAGACGAAAGACATTTAGCATCCATTGAAGCTCCTGCCCCCAAAAGAAATATAGTATTTTGAAATAATTGTTCTAATTTCATAAGAACCAAAGTCTTTGTTTTGCAAAATCAGGTAATTCTTCTCCTTCAAAATGAGAAAATAAATCTGCAACCATCTTGGAATATTCTATAGTGACTGGCTTGTTGCGTTGTTTTATACTTTTCCAATACATTCTTGAAAATTGATAAACCTGATCAATTAATTCCCGAATTATACTGAAGTCATTGAATTTTTCGTTATCAGATGATTTTATTTTTACTTTTATTGGAAACGGGAAACTATCTATCTTTGTTCCAGTATATTTTGAATATCTTGTGTTATTAGATAATAAGAATTCATTCCAGTTTATTTTTACAAATGTTCCACTTTGGGGCATAATACCATCGAATTCAGTGTCAAATATTACATAGTCTTTACTTTCAGTATCAAATATTGTAACAATAATATAAGGAATATCAAGATTTAATTTTTTAAGTATCTCTTTGATAGGTTCTTCTTCCTCACCACTTATATCCTTATAAAAATGTATGATTAACCTTTCTGCTGTTTTATTTTTTTTTATATATGCCTTAATGCTTTTTTTTATACTTTCTGCTAAACGAGTGGTGTCCTTTTGTTTAAATGCATCAAACTCATAAAATTCACCATCATTTTTAAAACAAAAAGCACTTCCAATATATGTTCCTTCTTGCTCAAAAGGTTTAAAAGCACCTATACCAATAATTAGGTCTTTTTTTATAGGTCTGTAAAGCCTCCAAGGGATTCCTTGTAATTTTGCCAAAATAGCAATTGCTATATTAGGAAGGAAATAATTAAAATATTGATTTTCAATATTATCTCTATAAATAACTTGGGAAACAACTTCGTATTTCAATAGTGATTCCTTTAATTTAAAGTAAACCCTATCTCTAAATTCTTCAGAGTCATCTTTTTTAATTCGAGAGATATATAAGGCAGCATATTGATATGTAGTATCAAAATTAGAATTATATAACCCTGCTTCTATCTCTGGTATAGGATTGTCATCGTTTGAAAACTTGATACTATTTTTAACATCAATTGTTTCCTTACTAATTGGAATACCAATCAATGATTCTAATCCGGGAAAACTCTTATACCCTTTATTAAAATAAGTAAATAATTTGTTAGCAATATCATCATCACTTTTATGAAAGATAAATATGAATTTTATGTTTTTGTTTTCGGGTAGTCGTAAAGGACCATGCTCTTTTAAGCCGTAAAATGGCATAAAATGAGTATTGCTATTTCCAAATTCAAGCAAATTACTATCTTCTGAAACTTCACCTGTTTTTGCAATATTATCAAATCCTGAAGTGTAAACCTTAATTGTGTCTGCGATTGGTATTCCTTTCAAATACTTTTCATAAAAACTAGTAATTTCTTTATAATATTGTTTGTATTTATTTTTTACTTTATATGGTTCAATATTAATATTGAGTTTTTTTCTTATATCTCGGTTTAATTTAGGAAATATATTTTTTTTATCCTGTTGTTGTCCTTCTGTTAAATTTTTAAATTTGGCTACCCTATTATTATAAACTACCTTAGTTAACAAATTATCTTCTATGTTGTTTTCTTTAACGCTTTTAGTAGATATGTAAGACTTTCCATCATAGGTTATTAAAATGCTGGGATTTTCGGATATTTTATTTAAAACTACTCTTATTGTATAATGCTTATAAGATTTATAATTACGTGTTCTATTGTTTTCATCCTGCAACCAGACTTCTGTATCACCTATAAAGTTTTGAGTTGTCAAAAAATTCTGATCAGCAAAATGGTCATAGATTAATCTGTTAAAATAGTGTTTTGCAAATTTTTTGCTTTTTGATAAGTCAACCTTTAACCTAATTTTAAATTGTTCAATATTCTTATATGACCACCATACAAATTTTTCAACTTCAACATCTTCTGGAAAATTAAATGGCAAGTTTGTTTTATAAACTCTATTTTCTGCTACACCTTCTTCTAAGATAAAACCAACTTTAACTATTGAGTTTAAAGTATTAAACTGAACCGTATTGATTTTTAAATTTGTCATTACTTCATTAATTTTTTTAGTTCTTCTTTTTCTTTTATTAGTTCAAATGCTTTTGGATTTCCTGAATGTTATTATATTCTGATGTTGATGATTAATTTTATATGCATAAGGATAACCAAAAGGATAAAGCGGTTTACTATTTTGTAATAAAACCGTTGTGCCGCAAAAATCAAAGCCGATTTCTGTCATAATAGAAACAATATTGCCTTGTGAGCATACTTCTTTCTTATTAACTGTAAAATCGCTGATTACTATTGTGCAGTATTTACCCTCATTTAGTTTCTGATAGCATTTATTCATTATTTGTTGGAATGATTTTAAAAATTCATTGTAGGTTTCTTTATTGCCTAAATCGTTTGGGTGGTCTGAGTAATATTCAATGCCTGTTCTGGCTCCGTTTCGGAATCCATTCTCTTTTTTCTTTCTCAATCCTTGTCCGTTGTTTTTTAAAATATTGTGATAAGGCGGAGAGGTTACAATATAATCAATGTTATCAAGGGTGGGTATTATTTCATTTGAATCTCCAATTAAATATTGATAGTTGTTAGCTGTTGTAAACAGTGTATTCTTTTTTTGTAATCGTTCTTTAGCTAATTGTTTATATTCTTCGTTCAGGTCAATGCCTATGCTATATCTGTCAAGTAATAAAGATGCAATTAAAGTAGTACCACTTCCACAAAAAGGGTCTAAAACTTTCATTCCCTTTTTTGTAAACATTGATATTAATTTCATTGTATCTTTTATAAGAAACGGTGCAGGATGGTTGAAAGCATCTTTATCATCAGCACATTTTTCACTTATCCAAAAACTTTTGGTAAGTTTTAACCATTCCTTGCCTGTAAGGTTATTGAGTTTATTTCTTTTGTCAATTATTCCTTCCATTTTCAAATTGATTTTAGGAACGTTGAAAGTAATTTTTGTGTGATATTTCTGGTCTTTGTTATTTTATCAACATCACTGTATAGCATATATTTCCAATTGTATGCCTTAAAATTTTCTGTAAATAATGGATCATTTATATTTAGTAATTCTTTTTCTCTGTTGTCAGGTATAATCATGATTTTGGGCATACTGCTTTCCAGGTTTGAACCTCTTTGTATGCCAGATGTGAATTTTGTGGTGTTTTCTACTTCAATGATGTATTTGATTTCCTTTTTTTCTTTTAACCAAAGCATATCAATCATTTCAATTCTTGCCAGCTTCTCTTTTCCGTAATTAAGAAAATTAAGGTTTAAAAAATCAGCATAATCGGATAGTTTTTTGTTGTTGATTGATTCGGGCTGTTCTCTTTTTCCTATGAAATTTTTAAAGCCCATTTTTTTACCAATAGAAGTGAGTTTATATAATATTTCAGTATGCTTGGTAAATTCCTGCTCTATCTCAAGACTTCTGTATAACCATCTGCCACCCGATTTTGTAGCGTATTTTTTTAGTATCTGGTCAATTGATTTTATGTCGGGAGTTAAACCGTTAGGATATTTTAGAAAGATTTCGGCTAAAACCTTGTCATAAGTTACAGAAGTTTTTCTGCGGAGTAGAGAAAGAATAGAATCCTCAACTCTGTCTGTAAGTAATCTATCGGGGTATTTTATATATTCTTTTGGATTTTCAAACCACCATAAATCACCGGCTTTATTTGATTCATTAGTTGTTAGTTTAAATATTTTACCAATATGCTTATCTAATATTTGATTAATGTTAGTATCAAAGTCTTCTAAATCAAAACCTGCACTTGATATTTCTGGTAATAAACCGTCAAATAAATATTGGTATGGCGTTGCTTCATTTCTTTGTGCAATAATTTCAATAGCTGTAGTAATTACGAAATATTCAAACTCATCTTTATCTGTTTTGAGCAATGTAGTAGGTGATTTAATACATCTTATGTAAAAGTCAGTACCTGAAGTGCCATAAGGATTGGCAACATTTGATTCCCCTGTTCTTCGGTTTTGTTGATGAATTACCTTTTCAATTTTAAAACCAGCTAATGTTATTGATTTTAGAAAAGCGTTCCAAATTTTAAGGTCTTTATTATGAAAGGTAAAAACTATCTTCCCTTCTGGTTTCAGTATTTTGTGAAGATTTTTAATCGCATTTGTAAATCTTTGCTTGTAAAGTTCTATTGATATGCTACCTTTTTTTATGGTTATTTCAGCTTCATAGTTAGGTTTATATTTTTTATCATACTTTTCAAGCCAATTAAGCCATATTGTTGATAGGTCAAGATATTGTACAAGATTACCATAAGGTGGATCCGTCATTATAAAGTCAATTGAATTTTGAGGGATATAATCAGTTATGGTGTTGATGTCAACAATACCGTATTTAATATCAAAACCTGTTAATTTGTTTTTTTCTTTACTGCTCTGCCCAACTTCTAAAATTTTCGGTTTCTTTCCAAGATAGGGTATTACTGATTTTAAACAGCTTTCAACTGCCTGTTTTCCTAAACAATTGCTTTTGAATACCAATAAAGGATTCATTTCCATTTTTCGTGCAGCACAAATATAAGCAGACCTGCCCCAACTTGTTGAGAATGGGCGCTCAGCGGCTGGTCTTCTTGGAACGCTCATTTTTGTACATAAATGAATGGTTTGAATAAATCCAAAAAGCAATTGCTTTTTCAAATTTTCATCTTTGCATTTTAGTATTTCGTTAAATATTTTGGTAATTACATACAGGTTTCTTCTTGTCCAGAGATTGGAAAAATTATTACCACCTATGCATTGTATAAAGTTTGCGGAAAATGATGGCGAAGCAGGAAATGGTTTGTCAGGAAACCAATAATCTATTTTTATATTTTTTAATTCAGAAGATTTTTTTAAGTCCTCATTATTGGGTCTGGCAGTATAGCGATATTTTTTTTTTGTCTTTTTTCCCTTTGTAATTTTTACAGTTTCAGATTTTGTAAAGTCAATTCCTAGTTCATAAATTTTGTCATCTACCCACTTAAAATTCTGTACAATTGCAATTTCATCTGATTTTCTTGATTTTGTTGTAAAGTAATGATTATATATCTTGTCTTTATCAAAAGCTGATATTATTCTGCTTACTTCAGCTTTAAATTTACTTTGGTCAAAATCCGTGGCAAATATTTCAATGAAAAACGAAGTGACTGGGTTTAAATCAAATGCAATTACTTTTCTGTCTGCTTTGATTGATTCAAAAGCACTAACAGCGCTACCTGCAAAAGGGTCAAGATAAATTCCGTTATCCTGTGTATAATTTTCAATATACTGCCTCCAGATATTATGAGGTTTTTTGCCCCAATATTTCATTGCAGTATAAATTGGAGGGCGTACGCCCTCTACCAATGCTATGTTTAAATCTTTCATACTTATTTTTTCTGTTGTTTGTTGTATTTTATTTTTTTTTCAGCCACCTTTAATACTGTATCTGCAAATCTTTCATTTTGTAAATCATAAGCAACTCTATCGCTCCACCATGCAACCAGTAATTCATCTTGTTTAATGCCATAAAATTTCGCTATTCGCAATACTTGCTCTCTGTTTGGTTTTCGTTCGCCTGTTTCAAATTTGCTGATGATGGTTTGGTCAATATCCGTTCTTGCAGCTACCTGTCGCAGATACAGCCCTCTTTTTTCCCTTTCTGCTCTGATAATTTTACCGAAAGTCTTCATTTGACATAATTATTATTGACAATTTTTGGCAAATGTAAAAATATTATTTATTTTTTGTGTATAATTTTGTCAAAAAGTTTTCAACATTTTTTTTCGGGATGGAAAAGGCAAGCTCTTTCAAATTTTGCTTTACTTTTTAAAATTAATACTTTTAAAGCAAAATTTGAATGTGTTTGCCGTGCGATGGCAGAAATCAAATAAAAATCTCTTGTGCGGTGGATCTTTTTTAATTTTTTTAGCAGTTAGTGTAAAAGTTGTGAATAATTGTCGAAATGTTAATAAGTTATCTTTTTTTTTTCTTGTCAATTCACCGTGTCAAAAAGCAATTTTTTTTCTGTCCGTAATTACCTATCTAAATGTTTAAAAGTCATCTGTTCAGTTTTTAGGAGGGCTATTGTAGGTAACTTGTTTATCTAGTTACCATTTACCTGCAAAGGTAACTAATATTTCCATATTTAATACCGAACCGCTTTCAACTAAGCGAAAATAAATTTTCGCAAGTTTCAGTCGTTCGGCATTAACTCAACCAAACTATCAAAAATGATATTCATCATTTTGATAGCGGTTTCGTATAACATGTGATTAGTTACTATTTTGAGCATAAATGGTAATCATTATTTTTTACAAAAATAAAATAAATTTTATAAAAAATATTTTTTAAAATTTTATATGTGTTCAGGCATCCTGACTTTAAATGAATTAACATCACTTATACCGCAAATATGATATTAATATTTTTTAACCAAAAAAAAATAATCTCATAAAATTTTTGCATAATTCCTAAAAAATTATTATTTTTACACTTTATTTAAAAAAAATTGTAATATTTGTAACAAAATTTATACGTTTTTTGTAAAAACAGATATTAAAATTAAGACGAATATAATTTTCTGTATGATAAATAATTTATTTACTCATATTATCAGATATATTAAGTTTTTATTAGTATTTTTATTGCTATTATCTGCTAATTTAAAAGTATATTCACAAACTCCTGTGGCTGATTTTACTGCTGATGATACTATGGGATGTAAATTTTTGCTGGTTACATTTACTGACTTATCAACAAACAATCCTGACTCATGGCAATGGTATTTTGGCGATGGTTTTGGCGTAAGTTCTCTGGAAAATCCTACTTATGTATATAATTTCCCCGGCGTATATTCTGTTATGCTTATAGCAACTAATGCATCTGGTAGTGATACAATAATAAAAGATAATTATATTACTGTTTTTAACTCTCCGATTCCTGACTTTACTACTGATGTCTCTTCCGGATGTGTGCCTTTAACAGTTAATTTTACCGATTTATCAACTTCCGGCGATGCTCCAATAACAGACTGGCAATGGGATTTTGGCGATGGACATTTTTCAGCAATACAAGATCCTACACATCAATTTACAGACCCTAATATATATCAGGTTTCACTTAGAGTTACTGATACTAACGGATGTTCTGAACAAATTATATATTATCAAGATATCATTGTTGTTCCTCTGCCTGATGTAAGTTTTGACTGCTCATCTCAATTTGCATGTGATACTCCGTTTATTGTTGATTTTTATAATACTTCTCCTGATATTAATTTAACATTTTTATGGGATTTTGGTGATGGCTCTCCAACTTCAACACAGGAAAATCCATCACATATATATAATTCATTAGGATATTTTGATGTTACTCTTATTGTTACTGATACTGTTGGCTGCTCAGATACTCTTTTAAAACCAAATTATATTGGTATTAGCGGTAATATTACATATACTGCAGATTTTAGTGTTGCTGATACTATTGGCTGTAATCCGCCTAATGTCCATTTCACAGACCAGTCAACAATTGGAACTGATTCCTGGCACTGGGAATTTGGTGATGGCGATACTTCAGCATTCCAAAATCCTTCTCATATTTATGGAGCGTCAGGAAACTATATTGTAACGTTTATTACAACAAATAATATTCCGTGTGCTGATGTGTCCGGAGATACTGTTATAAAAAATATTAATATAACAATATATGGCTCTCCTGTTATTAATTTTTCTTTAGATAATAATGTTGGTTGTAATGTACCTTTTTCTGTTAATTTTACTGATAGCACTATTGGTGCAGTATCCTGGAATTGGAACTTTGGTGATGGCGGCACTTCATTTGTTCAAAATCCTTCTCATATTTATAATAATACCGGAGATTATAATGTTTCTTTGACAGTTACAGATATAAATGGTTGTACTGACCAAGGAACAGAACTGATAACAATCTATGAGCCATTTGCCTATTTTACAGCTTCACCGGAAGAAGGTTGTGCCCCTCTGGATGTTAATTTTACTGATTTAAGCTATTCAAATAGTACTATTATTAGCTGGCAATGGAATTTTGGCGATGGCAGCCCTGTTGATACTCTGCAAAATCCTCTTCATACTTTTGTTGACACAGGCACATATACTATAACTTTAACAATTCAGGATTCTCTGGGATGTATAAAAACCTTAGTATTAGATGATTATATCAGAGTAGGGATACCTCCTGTTGTTGACTTTGCTGCTGATGATACAGTCGGATGCCATCCTCTTACTGTAACTTTTTATGATAGCTCAAGTGTTTATGCTAATTCATGGTCTTGGGATTTTGGCGATGGCGATAATTCAGATGTTCAGAATCCTATATATACATATACCGACACAGGATATTTTGATGTGCAGTTAATTGCAAGTTTTAATGGTTGTGGTGACAGTATTTTATTTCAGAATTATATCCATGTTTTTCCACCAAAGCCCGAATTTACTGTAACTCCTTCAGCAATAAGTTGTGAATATCCTTTTTTTGTATCTTTTGTTGACCAATCGCAAGGTGCAGAGACATGGGAATGGGATTTTGGTGATGGCAGTCCTGTCTCAACTTTACAAAACCCAACTCATACATATTCTAACCCAGGATTTTATACTGTGAAATTAACTGTTTCTGCTGATAATCCTCCCTTTTGTATGGACTCTATTATAAAAGTAGAATTTATTAAAATTTCTGAAATAAACCCCGGTTTTACTCAAAATGATTCTACTACGTGCCAGTATGTTGGAGTTACATATACTGATACCAGTTATGCTAATACTTCTATAGTAAATAGTGAATGGCATTTTGGTGATGGTGCAACAGGAACAGGACAAATAATTACTCATCAATATGCTAATTCCGGAATTTTTAGTGTAGAATTAATTGTAACTGATGCTTTTGGCTGTGAAGATTCTATAACAAAAACAAATACTATAATCGTCTTTGAACTTCCTTCTCCGCGTTTTAGTGCTGATGTAACTACTGGTTGTGTGCCTTTAACTGTTATTTTTGACCCTTTTTTATCTTCTGCTGTTGCTCCTGCAAATTTAGTTATGTGGATTTGGGATTTCGGTGATGGCACACCTCCTGATACAACATTTAACTCTTTACCGGTAACTCATATATATACTACAAGAAGTTATCCCGGAAGTTACAATGTAGGTCTTACTGTCGTTGATTCTAAAGGATGTGATAGCACTTTAATAAAATATTCTTATATAACACCTACTTATCCTTATCCTGATTTTACATTTAATTCTTTAATATGTTATTACGATTTTGCAGTATTTACAAATAATTCAACAGGCACAGGATTATCTTATTCATGGGATTTTGGCGATGGAAGTCCGGCAGACACTTCTATGAATCCAATGCATTTGTATGATACAACCGTTGTAGATACAACGATGACTCTTGATGTAATACTTACCGTTACTGATACTAATGGATGTGATAGTTCTGTTACAAAACAAATAACTATTTCACGTCCTATAGCAATGTTTAATTCTGATAGTATATATTCCAGTTGTCCCCCGTTTTTTGTTGCATTTACTGATTCTTCTACTGCTGATGTTATCTCCTGGTTTTGGGATTTTGGCGACACAGCAAGCGGCACAAGTAATTATGCTTATATACAGAATCCGCAACATATTTTTAATTATGCCGGACAATATGATGTCTCTTTAATAGTTACAAATATATATGGATGTATAGACACTATTGTAAAGAATGATTATATTATAGATGGACCAAAAGGTTCTTTTGTTTATTATCCTAAATCCGGATGTCAGCCATTAGCAGTAACTTTTGTATCAGAAACACAAGATGTATCAAATTTTTTATGGGTTTTTGGAGACGGTAACAGCTCGTCAGCAGGAGATTCTATTGTTTATACTTATACAGATACAGGCTCTTTTGTTCCTACTCTGATTTTAGAAGATACAGTGATAGATGCTATATATGGTGATACTATTGTTTGTAGTGTGAATATACCGGGAGATGATACTATTAGAATATTTCCTACTCCTGTTGCTGATTTTAATTTTACAATAGGATGTCCTTATACAGATATAATTTTTACAGATTCCTCTACAATTGCTTCCGGTAACATTGTCTCTTATGATTGGGATTTTGGTGATGGCACAACAGGAACAGGACAAACAACTATTCATCAGTATGTTTATGGAGGAAATTATAATGTTACTTTAATTGTAACTTCTGATTTAGGTTGTACTGATACGATTACAAAGCAAGTTGATATTTATTATAACCCTGTTGTGAATTTTAGCAATACTAATGTATGTTTAAATGATACAACAGATTTTACTGATTTAACAACAACTATTAATAGTTCAATAATTTCATGGTATTGGGATTTTGATGATGGGAATTTTTCAACTTTACAGAATCCTTCTCATTTTTATACTTCTTCGGGTGATTATGATGTTAATTTGAATATTATGACATCAGATAGTTGTTCTCATGATACCACAATAGTTGTTCATGTTAATTATCTGCCCATTGCGAATTTCTTTGTTGATAGTAATGTTTGTGCAAATAATAATACTTATTTTTTTGATTCTTCAATAAATCCTCCTGATGGTTCAATTAATGCCTGGTATTGGGATTTTGGCGATGGTGGTAATTCAAGCATTCAGAATCCTGTATATGTCTATACATCAGAAGGAACAGCTATTGTTACATTAACAATTACTACAAATACCGGCTGTATTGATAGTAAAACTGATACTATTCAAGTATATCCTTCTCCAATAGTAAATTTTACATCTACAAAAGTATGTTTGAATTTGCCTACTGATTTTACTGATAATTCAAGTATTTCATCCGGGAATATAATATTATGGCAATGGGATTTTGGTGATGGAGATTCCTCATCAATACAGAATCCTTCTCATACTTTTCTTTTATCAGGCACTCATAATGTTACTTTAACTTTAACATCAGATAAAGGTTGTATTAGTTCTGTAACAAATGATGTTATTGTATATCCTTTGCCGGATGCTAATCTTGGTTTATCATCACATTGTTATGGAGTTCCTATACAGTTTAGCGATTTATCTAGTATAGAGACAGGTTCAATAACAAGCTGGCAATGGGATTTTGGTGATGGAAATCCTGTTTCAACTTTGCAAAATCCTGTCCATACATATAATTCTTCCGGAATATATGATGTCCTATTAATTGTTTCTTCACAATATTTCTGCACAGATACTATTCATTATCAGGCAGATATAAGCCCAACACCTGTAGTTGATTTTTCTGCTGTTCCAATAAACGGATGTAGTCCTCTAACAGTAAATTTTACTGACTTATCTTCTATATCTAATGGTGATATAGTTTCGTGGTACTGGTCTTTTGGTGATGGTAATTCTTCTACAATGCAAAATCCTATTCATGTTTATGATTCTGCTGACGTTTATGATGTGTCTTTGACTGTTATTTCTGATTGTGGAATTTCTAGAATATTTACAGTTAATAATTTAATCACTGTTTATATAACACCTGTAGCAGATTTTTCAGCTGCTCCCCAACCAACATCAATTATTTTTCCTATCATTTATTTTACCGACCTTTCAAAAGATGCAACAGATTGGTATTGGACTTTTGGTGATGGCACTACATCAACAGAACAAAATCCTACACATACATATTCAGACACAGGAACATTTTATGTTACTTTGGTTGTTATAAATGATTCATACAATTGTGCTGATTCTATAAGTAAATATATAACCATTAAGCCGGAATTTGTTTTTTATGTCCCAAACAGTTTTACTCCTAATGATGATAGTAAGAATGAAATTTTTAACGGATATGGAATGAGCATTGAAGAATATGAAATGTATATATATAATCGCTGGGGCGGATTAGTGTTTAAGAGTAATGATATGAATGAAGGATGGGACGGAACATCAATGTCTGGTGATAAAGTAGTCCAGCAAGGTGTTTATATTTATTTATTTATTCTTAAAGGCAAATTGTCAAAAGAGCATAGAATAATAGGACATGTAACATTATTAAATTAAATTTTTTTCTAGTAAAAGGGCTAAATAATTTATACCTGAATTTTTTCTATAAATCTTCTTAAACTAGAACAGATTAATCATATACATATACTTTTATAAGTATATAACAACGGCATAAATGCTTTTGTGTGTATTCGCTTTGGCAAATTTTATGTATGTTTGATGATTTATTAAAATAAAACCAATAGTTGATGTATAAAATAACAAAAATTTATTTTTGATGAATTTAGCGAATATTTTTTCAAGGAGGAAATTATCTACACCTGTTGATTTATCTGTTTTATTAACAGATATGCATTCTCATCTTATTCCTGATATTGACGATGGAGCAAAGACAATGGAAGAATCTTTGGAACTAATAAGGCAATTGAGTGAATTAGGATATAAGAAACTTATAATCACTCCGCATGTGATGAATGATTATTATAAAAATACTCCTGATATAATTTTAAAAGGACTTGAAGATGTAAAAAATGCTGTTGACAGAGATAATATTCCTATCAAGATAGAGGTTGGTGCTGAATACTTGATTGACCAAGGATTTGTAGAAAAATTTAAAAACAAACAATTATTAACTTTTGGTCAGCCTAATAAGAATTATCTTTTAATAGAATTTTCTTTTTTTAATGCACCTAAAAATATTATTCCATTAATTTTTGATTTACAGGTAGCTGGTTATAAAGTGATTTTAGCTCATCCTGAAAGATATTTATATTGGTTTGATGACTTTGATAAATTTAAAAAGTTAAAAGAAAAAGGAGTTTTGTTTCAGATTAATATTATATCATTAAGTGGATATTATTCTGTGCTTATAAGGAATTTGGCAGAGAAGTTTATAAAAAATCAGATGGTTGATTTTCTTGGCACAGATATACATAATAATTATTATTTAGAAGGTCTGAAAAAAAGTTTATATGAAAGATATCTTGATAAAATAATATCATCAGGAAAAATACTAAATTCTACTTTGTGATAAAAATAAAGTATTTATTTAGTTCCGACAAGTTAGTATTGATAACGTTTATATATATAAATGACAATTCAATGACCATTTAAAGCCTAACAATAACTTAGGCACTATATATTTCAATATCTTTATTCAATTTTCTTAATAATCCCTGCAATACTTTTCCTGGTCCTAGTTCTATATATGTTGTAAGTCCGTCTGCAATCATATTTTTCATGGTTTGTGTCCATAGAACAGGAGAAGTAAGTTGTGCGATAAGATTTTTTTTAATCTCATCTGTATCAATAGTAGCTCTTGCTGTAACATTTTGATATATAGGGCAGACAGGTTTATTAAAATTTACTGTATTTATAGCTTTTGCAAGGTCTTCTCTTGCTGATTTCATCAAGGGCGAATGAAAAGCACCACCGACTTTTAAAGGCAAAGCTCTTTTTACTCCTGCTGTTTTTAATTTTTCGCATGCAATATTAATTCCTTTAATGGAGCCGGAAATAACTATTTGTCCGGGGCTGTTAAAATTGGCAGGGATAACGATTTCATCAATAGAATTACATATATCTATAACAGTTTTATCTTGGGCACCTATTATAGCAGCCATAGTAGAAGGTGTCTTTTCGCAGGCCTTTTGCATTGCTTTTGCTCTTTCAGATACCAAATATAAACCATCTTCAAAAGATAGAGTTTTATTGGCAACAAGAGCGGAAAATTCACCAAGAGAATGACCTGCAACCATATCAGGTTTAAAATTATGACCAAGAGTTTTGCTGAGAATTACAGAATGTAAAAAGATAGCAGGTTGTGTTACTTTTGTCTGTTTTAAATTCTCGTCAGTGCCGTCAAACATAAGGTCAGTAATACGAAATCCTAAAATATCATTAGCTTTTTCAAATAAATCTTTTGCCAAATTAGAATCACAATATAAATTTTTGCCCATTCCCGGAAACTGGGCTCCTTGACCGGGGAAAACATAAGCTTTCATAAACAATGTTTTTTGTTCATATTTTTTAGAATTGCCACCTACTATTATTTAAATTTATCATTCTTATCATTCCATATCGGACAGGAATTGCCGCAGTATTTTTTTGCGGGGTTTAAATGCTCGTCAGTGTCAAGTTGTGATGTTCTTGCTGTGTCGGTGTGCGGTCGCAAGAAAATTTAGTTTTTTTTGAGATGGTATTTTTTTGTTTTTACTTATTGCTTGATTAGTTTTTGGTAATAGAAATTGTTATCCGAATTAATGACAATAAAATACATTCCATTGGAATTTCCTGAAATGTCCATTAGAAATTGTCCCGATATATTGGGATAAATTGCGGATTTGTAAATAATCTCTCCAATGGCATTATAAATTTCTATTGAGGTTATAATGTTGCTGTTGCTAATTGTAATTTTTCCGTTTGTAGGATTGGGGTATAAATAAAAAGATGGATATGTCTGTTCTTCTATTGACAAAGTAAAATTAACGCAAACTGTATCTGAATAAAAAGCGAACTCACACACGGCATCAAAATCTATATCATTCCATAACGCTAAACGGTAGCAATAACTACTCCCGTTTTGTAAAGGTCCAAAATCAGTAAATAAATAATTTGTGATGCTTGTCGTATTCCCTAAAGCAATTAAAGTATCGTAAGCGGTAAAGATATTATTATTGTTTGTTTCTCGTTCAATAACAAAATAGCACCATGTATACTCATTTATTGTTTGCCATTTTAATTCAATTTGGTCAACTCCTCCAATATTTAATTGTGAAGCATTAACATTTACTATTTGTTGTCCGCTACTTTGTAGAATAATACAAAACAACAGGACAATTATAAAAAAAATTGTTTTCATAACTTTAGGTTTAAGAAGGTAAAAATGACGGTTATGATTTAGTCAAACTTGTTTTTATGATTTTGCGACAAAAAACGAGAGCCACCAAAATAACCAAAAATAAAATACCACAAAAAACTATAATAATTGTGACTTGCGATTGTAAATGATTGATTATTTTCTGTTGCTCTTTAGTGGATTCAATTAACAAAGCAACTAAATTTTGATAGGCAATTGCTTTTTTATTGTCATTGTCAATAGTTCTTACTACTTCAGGAACAACTAACTCAACTTCATCTGCCATTAAACCAATTTCTGTTTTTCCATCCGTTACGGGAGAAGTGGTTGAATCACAATCAGCGCAACGTTTTTCTGGTTTAAAACGGTATGAGTAACCATTAAGTTTTAGCACTTTTTCAAGAGAGTTTTCCAATGGCTTAATGTTTTCCTTTAATTTTCTGTCTGAGTCGAACCAAGCACCATTTGCATATAGCCATCCCTGCCCAGCGACATAAAACCTGTCGCTTCCGTTCCATTTAACTGCATAAGAAACAGTATAAGCGCGTCCTACATAACTTTGAATGTTCTGTCCCCAATCTCTATTTTGAAAACTATAAGAAACTAATCCCGAAGTTCCGCCAGCGCGAATTTTAAATGTAGCATAATCTGCTTGTCCACTTGGCGTAGAGATATATCCGCCAGCTCCAGACCAAGGATTAATTTGCCATATTCCATCATTAAATACTCTTACACGCGTATTGGAATTGGTAAGAACTTGAAACTCTCTAATGACATTACTGCCAGATACAGGAATATTCTGTAAAGTTGGATTTGCTGTACCAACTAAATTCCAATATCCTTGGACTTGACCAAAAGAATATTGGTTGAAAGTGAGCAACATTATAAATGTCGCTGCTTTTAAAAAGTAATTTGTTTTCATGTGCTTTTAAGAATTAAAGCGTTAAACATTTTTTTAATTGAAGCAAAAATAAATAAATTTTGATTACAAAATATTTTAAAAAAAAGCGTTGGGAAAAAACTAAATTTTCTTTTTACGTGTCTGCCGAGCGTGTCGGTGTCCGCTGTTTATTGTTGTTTCCCATGTTCGTTTTTGTCAAGATGTTTCATTGGTACTGTCACTTTTACGCATTGCTTATAACGTTAGTATAAGAATATGTAGCCTACTGCGTTGCACTTTCCTGTCAAGTTGCAAAAAAGCTGAAGCGGGCTACAACCCTTGATTTTACTACTGTACCGGCTATTATTTTTATACATTGTTAGTGGCTGGGCTTTATTATTTATTGTCATTGTTAAATAATTTCAATTGCATTTTATCTGCTTCTTTTTGTTTTCGTATTTTCTTTCCTTGTGGTGTTTCAAATGATGCAATTTCATCATGTTGCCTTAATACAGTCAAAACAGAATAGTTTGAATTAAAAACATTACCTAAATCATCAATTTTCCTTTGTATTTCGAGAATACAATCTATAAATGTTCCATTTTTAAAAGGAATTCCATCTTCAACAACATCGTCTTTAAATTCTTTGTCTTTCATGGAAAAATCTATAACCACACCCAGTTTATTGTAAATTCCTTTCCATTTAAATTGCCCTTTCTTTAAAACAGGAGAAATGATTTCTATTGTTGCATTTTCGTCAGGTAATGTGTCTAAATTATCAGTCTCTAAAATAAATTTGTCAAAGTCTTTTCGTTCAACAAAAGCTGGTTCATCAATTTTTTCGTTATTTTCATTCAGCTTTATAGCTGAAAGTTTTTTAACCTTTGGATATTTATACAACTGTTTATAAAAGTTGGATTTGTGCTTTATTATTTTGTAGTTGTTGCTAATTATTAAGACGAGATTTTCAATATCTACTTTATTTTCTGGAATTCCTTTACTATCAAGTTCTTTTTTTAGAAGTTCCATATTTAGTTTTCTCTCCTCAATGCTTAATTGTAAATCTTTCTTCTCAAGTTTTGTTTTTCTTAGGGGTATTCTAGAAAGTGCTAATGTCAAAAGTGAAAGTATGATTGTTAATTGTCCATTATCAGAACTCAAGAATGTCCATATTTCGGTTAACCCACCTACGCCATATGCCTCAGTTTCAACTTTTACATTTATATCAAGTTCTCTAGTAATTTCATCTATTATTTGTAAAATTTCGTGTTCACATTTATTTCTCGTAAATGCGTCCATAGAATGTGTCTTGTCCTCGTTATCAAAGTGATAGTGAAGTTCAAATTTATTATTCAATAGATTACTTATCATACAATTTCTTTAAAGTAATAGTCCTTTAATATGTCTGCAAATTTGCTAGTCTGTAATTCATTTGCTCTTTCAAGAATATGTGTTCTGTCCAAATAGTCAATTGAATATTTCTTAGTATTATTCTTGGCTTTTTCTAACATTTCATTGGCATCATTATCGAAACCACCTGTGCTCCAAATCTCGAATACTTGTCTTTTATTAGGAAATACTTTGTTCAGCCATTTTCTTACAGCAGGAATTTTGTCGGATAAATATTTTTCTACATAGTCTTTGTCAACAGGGTAGTTATACCCTTTACATTCCACAACTCTAACCTCATTTTCATAATTTGCTAAAACGTCTATTTCTCTAGTTTTAATGTCATTGTCTGTTCTTACCTTTTTTCCAATGTCTAATGACTGGCATTGCTTACCATAATAATATCCAACAGCTAGTTCAAATAAATCACCTCGCAAATTGTTAGTTTTCCCATTAACTAGCTTTGTCAGTTGTGCCATTAAATTGATATAACTTTCAGGGTCTTTTTTTAATATTACTCCTGCATTCGTTATTGTGTTGATAAGATTTTTTAGAAGTTCATTGTAACTTTCTCCAAAAAGTTCTCGAATAGTTGCAATTAAAACCCCTGTCTTTTTTAGTTTATTCATAGCGTTGACTTCAACACCGTCAAGAATTAATACAGGGAATAGTTTTAGAGATGGATTTGAGGCACGTATGGCATTTATCTTTTGTAAAAAGAAATCGATTTCTTTTGTGGTTGTTGAATTCCCGATAAGAACATCTGCAACGACAAAACCTGGTTTCGGTACACTCTCTTTGTATTGCACAAGTCCATTTATGTAAGAAGGTGAAGCAAAGGCAAATTGAAAGCCACCTACTTCCTTATTTGTTTCTCCTGTTTTAAATGAACATAGACCAATATTTCTGCTCCAATTTGCAAATTGATTTAGAACCAAATCCTTTACAAATTGTATTGACTTGTTGTGCCTAAAGTTTGGCTCTGTAGTTTTAGCGATATAGCCATTTAAACAATAATGCTTTTCATCGTAGTCTTGTAAGACATTTGCTTGTTTAAGTTTTTCAATTAGTGTCGAATGAAGTAAATGCCCTTTAATTTTAGAAGTTGGGCTAAACGTATAATTAGGTAAATCTAATTTTAAAATTATTCCGTGGTGATAGTTAATGGTAACAATTACAGCAAAACAACGTTTTGCAGATGTTTCAAAAGCTTCTTCAAGTTTGTCAAAATAGACTTGATTATTGTAATTGTTGGAGTGGTATATAAATGACTGGTTGTCAGCAAAAAGTCCTTTTAATTTATGAATTGGACTTTTTAGCCTTTCTACTCTTTTACGGGCTGCACTTTTCTCAATATTATGGGTTTTTACAAGGTATTCTGCTAGTTGTCCAGACAGGATACCTCCTTGATTTTCAATATGTTTGATGATATTTGTCACACCACACTATTTATATATTCCAAACTATCTACGTGCACGTCATTTTTTTTTAATTGTCGAGTTGTTGTCGGTTTCATAGCCTTGCCACTAACAGGAGGATAAACACAATTGCGTTTATTCTTACTATACGCCGAACTACATAATATACTGCAATATTGCAGTATAGCACGTAGTTAGAATTTTATTAAACTATTTGATTACTAATTTTGAAACAAAAATACAAAAAAAAATTAATACAAAACAAAAGTGACAAAATGGCTAAATATTATTTTGAGGTGCTACATAAAATAGTATTTTACAGGCCACCCTGTTTTAATTTATCTTGAGATTCCTCTCCGCCTTAGGCGAAACGGCTGTCAGTGTCCATCTGCTTGTTCGGTAAATCTTTTTTGTCTGTTCTTTATGATATTAATTAATGATCTAAGCGCTTCATTGATTGACTCGTGATCTGGAAAAAACTTTGCTATATCCGGATCAATTAAAACTAAATTCGTACCCTCATTATATCTTTTTGCATACTTGCCTCTGATTCCTTTGCTGAAATCATATTCTTCCAGCATATCTGTGTCATTTCCCATTACTTTCATAATATTTCCTTTCTTTTTTATTGGTTTTTCTGGCGCTTATAATTCGAATATTATCCTCTCTTTCGGTATGAACCACAACCAATATTCTATTTTTCTGTGACATTCCAATAAGTATCAATCGCTCCTCATCTATCGAATGTAAAGGGTCATCTATTGTTAAGGATAAGGTGTCTTGAAATACTGTGCTTGCTTCTTCGAAAGAAACACCATGCTTTTCTATATTACTTCTATTCTTTTTGGAGTCCCATTCAAATATAATCATTGGATTACCATCAAATTATTATTGCCGAACTACGTAATATACTGCAATATTGCAGTATAGCACTCGTTAGAATTTTGTTAAACTATTTGATTACTAATAAATTATAACTATTGATTTGTTATAAACACTGCAAAACAAAAGTTTTATAATTTTGAAACAAAAATACAAAAAAAATTAATACAAAATTAAAAAATACAAAAAAAATTTTTCAAAAATAATATACATTTTAGTTAAAATTTTAATAAGTCTAAAAATAAATTTATTTTTAAAAATTATTTTTTAATCATCACTTTGTTAATCTGTTGAATATGTATAATTTACAAACTTTTTGGATGAATTTATGAATTATTCAGGTTAAACAATATTAAGAACTTTTAATGATGTATATTATCTTTTGTTTCCTAAGAAACGTAGTAAAAAAAGAAATAAATTTATAAAGTCAAGATAAAGTGTTAAAGCTCCCATTATAGATAGTTTTTTAGTTGCTTCTGTTCCATATTCTATACCTGAGCCAATTTTTTTTAATTTTTGGACATCATAAGCAGTTAGTCCTGTAAATATCAAAACACCAATAAAACTAATAATGTAATCTAAAGAACTACTTTTCATAAACATATTAACCAAACTTGCTATTATTATACCGAAAAGTCCCATAAGCATAATTGAGCCAAATTTACTAAGGTCTGTTTTTGTTGTATATCCGGCAAAAGCCATAATGCCAAACATTCCGGCAGCTACAATAAAGGTCTTAAATATTGAGCCGGCAGTATAAATCAAAAAAACAAATCCTAAACTCATTCCCATAAGGACTGAAAAAGCTACAAAAAGCAACATTAACACTCCTGAGGATAATTTTTTAAATCCTAAAGACATAAGTAAAACAAATGCTAAAGGCGACAGAGTAACTAACCAGCCCAATCCTGTCATTCCATTTTCGTTATATAATGAGCTGATTAATTTTATATTTGTTCCAAACCAGTAAGATATAAGAGCGGTAACAGATAGTGCTAAAAACATCCATGTAAAGACATTTGATAAAAATGTTTTTGATAAAGATATAACTTTTTCTTCTTGAGCAATTTCAAAATTTTTATTGGTAAACATAATATTTATTTTTTTAGTTTATTAGTAATTTATATAATTTAGTGTCGGTTCATAAAGTAAAAAAATATTTTAATGTAAGTTAGAATTAATAAGGTTAAGAAATTCTGTACGTGTTTTACTGCTTTTCATAAAGGCACCTGTAAAATCTGAAGTTGTAGCAACAGAATTTTGTTTTTGCACACCTCTCATTTGCATACACAGATGTTGAGCTTCAATTACCACAGCTACACCTAATGGATTTAATGCATCCTGAATACAATTTTTTATCTGTGTTGTCAACCGTTCTTGTATTTGTAGTCGTCTTGCAAAAACATCAACAATTCTTGGTATTTTGCTTATACCTACAATATATTTATCTGGTATATAAGCTATGTGTGCTTTGCCAAACACAGGTAGTAGATGGTGCTCACATAAAGAATATATTTCAATATCTTTAATTATAACCATTTGTTTGTAATCTTCCTTAAATCTTGCTGATAATAATATTTCTTTAGGGTTTTGATGATATCCCTGTGTTAAAAATTGTATTGTTTTGGCAGCTCTTTCAGGCGTTTTTATCAGTCCTTCGCGTGAAGTATCTTCACCAATAAGTTTTAGTATTTTAGTATATAAAACTTTTAATTCTCTATTGATTTCAGGGTTATATTCATCAATTTTTTTATATCCGGTCATAATATTTTTTTTAATAGTTTAAATTTTATAACATATTATTAGTGTCCGACTAAAAACAAAATATGAGCTTCCTTATTGCAGATTCCTCATTTCGCGGAGTTTACACTGAACGCAGTGAATGTGCTCCATTCGGAATGACAATGGTATTATTTTTTTGGGGATA
>Ga0307991_1000303_pt1 | contig 36486 bp, 33 predicted proteins | sample EllFjometagen131_FD_203146 | JGI IMG/M metagenome (GOLD analysis project Ga0307991, IMG submission 203146) | Marine microbial communities from Ellis Fjord, Antarctic Ocean - #131 | ecosystem: Environmental > Aquatic > Marine > Unclassified | place: Southern Ocean | collected 2014-10-08 | reverse complement strand
TAAAAATATATCTATTGTAAAGGACTGAAAATCTATACAATATCAGCTTTTTTAGATAAGCACCCCTTAATCAATTATCGTCACACTTCGTCACATAAACTGATTGTTTGTGTGACTATGTGACGGAAGTTACACTAAATAAAAATAAATATCATGACCCAATTTAAATATGTACTAGAACCCTATAAAAGTAAAAACAGCAGATACACTTGTCCATCATGTAAACAACCTCATCAATTCACACGATATATCGATATTCAAACAAATGCACATATAGCCAACCATGTTGGTATTTGTAACCGTGCCAGCAAATGTGGCTACCACTATACCCCAAAACAATATTTCCAAGATAATCCACAATACGAAAAATCTCTACCTAAGTCTCAACCTCAACCTCAACCTCAATCTCAGCCTCAACCTCCCTCTTTTATCAACCCACAGCTTTTCCAAAAAACCATAAGTAACTACAACAAAAACAACCTTATCAAATATTTAGATTCTATTTTTGATAAGCAAACCGTTAATCATTTAATCAATATCTACAAAATTGGCACCTCATCACGTTATAATGGTGGAACCACCATATTCTGGCAAATTGATATGCAAGGTAACATCCGTACCGGAAAACTCATTAAATACAATCCCATTACCGGCAAACGACAAAAGAAACCATATGTGGCAACCAACTGGGTTCACGCCATACAATGTCAAAAAGAATTTAACTTGGTACAGTGCCTCTTTGGCGAACACCTCCTAAACGAAGACCCATCCGCACCCATTGCAATTGTAGAAAGCGAAAAAACAGCAATCATTGCCCAGGCAAAAATGCCCGATTTCCTATGGATGGCAACTGGTAGCCTAAACGAATTCAAACCCTCCAAACTCAACGTGCTAAAGGGTAGAAGAGTGGTGGCTTATCCTGATCTGAGTGCTTACGGTAGGTGGTTTAAAAAAGCAGGTAAGCTCGATTTCCACATCGAAGTTTCAGATTATCTGGAAAAAAATGCAACTGAAGAACAAAGAAAAGAGGGTTTGGATATTGCGGATTTTCTGTGAGTCTCATTTGAGAACTCAAAACCTTTGGCCTCTTGTCAAAAAACTAACAAAGGGAATGCCATAGTTATATTAAAAAAACATCCTACTTTTATTGCTGTTACATATAATTATTATGTCAATTAAATAAATGTAACTTTACCGAGAAAATAACCTTCACGTTGTCACAAAAACGAACTCCATGGTACATACTATCAAAAGTGATCAGGATAAAGTTGTTGAAGGTATATTACAAGATGACCCAAGAACAATTAAAGCTATCTATCACGATCACTTTGGAAAAATAAGTGCTATGGTTAACAATTTTAATTACATAAATCTCGAAGCTGAAGATGTTTTTCAGGAAGGACTAACCAGGGCGGTGATTAACATTAGAAAAGGTGTTTTTAAAGGTGACAGTTCATTCTCCACTTATTTATATGGTATATGCCGTAACCTTTGCTTAAAGGAGTACAACAGGAGCAAACTGCTTACAACAAATGAGATTGGAGATATTAAGGAGGAAGTTGAAGATGATTATTTCGATTCCATACAGCTAATGTTAAAACTCAAGGAAAAACTTGATGATAATTGCAAGACTATTATTGATTTAAGGTTTGGTATAGGAGATACCAACGGTAGTGCACGGTTTGAAACCATTGCGGCGAAACTCAATATAAGTGCCGATAATGCAAGGCAAAGATTTGGAAGATGCTTTTCTAAGCTGAAAAAACTTGCTGCAGATAATCCAATGTTTAATCAATTAATGGGTTAGAAATATGAATGATAACGACAAAAATTTAATAGAAAAATATATAGATAGAGAGCTGGAAGGTGAAGCTCTGATTATATTTGAAAAAAGGTTAAAGACTGATAAATCACTGGCAAAGGAATATAAACAACGTATTAAGTTTGCTAAGTTGTGGGTTGATGCTGATGATTATAGAACCACAAAGGCAGAAATATCTCACGTTTTACATAAAAGTGAAATGAACTTCTTTCAGTCAAACAGGTATTTAATATTTTCCATAGCTGCTTCAATTATAATATTAGTTGGTGTTTATTTCTTGATGGTTCATGATAATGATACTATTAGTAATGAATTTGCGAATGTTAACGATTCAATAAGCAATAAGGATAATACAATCATATTTCAATATGATGAGCCTGATAAGCTTGCAGCAATAGATTCTGTCAGCAGCAGTATCCAGTTACTCTTCCCGGTTAACGGTGAGATATTTAACACATCCCAACCAATTACATTCAAGTGGAAATCTGATTTAAACCAAAATGACACACTGTATGTAAGTAACAAATCAGACAGCAAGATTCTACTGAAGTTGAGAATTAGATTAAGTGATACAACTTATACAATAAAATATCCACAATTTACTGAAGGCAAGTATTTGTGGTACATATCTGATAATACAAATCATCAAGAATTTATAGTGATTGAAAAATGAAAAAAAATATTTATAAAAGCCTGTTTCTTTTTATCATTTTGATACCTGTGCTCAGTTTGGCCCAGGAAGATAAGAACAAAAATGACTATCAGAAATCATTTGATGAATTTAGCAATTCCATAAATCAAGACTTTATCTCTTTTAAGTCAAAGAACGACTCTGTCTTTTACCGGTTTCTTGAACAATCATGGAGTACTTTTAAGCTCTTTAAAGATACCAGACCAAGCCTCCCTAAACCAATTGTTCAGCCTGTTTCTGACACTGCATCAATACGCAATATCGAAATCACTCCGGTAAAAAGACGTACAATGTTGCAAGATACAGGGAGACAGTTAATATTGAATGGAAAACCGGCTAATTTTCAAACTAAAGCTGTTGTTTCTATTCCTGAAATACCAACCACAACAATAGACTTTTATGGTTTAAGTATAGAGATCCCCGATCAAACTGAAAAAGAACCTGAATATTCTTCAATAACAAATAAGGATATTGCTCTTTTCTTCAAGAACGCAAGTAATAATGATTACTTATTGGCTACTATTGAACTGCTACAAAATAAAACTCTTGATACAAAATTGAATGGCTGGGGGTATATTGAGCTTCTTAAAGCAGCAGCTTCAAGCTTATATAAGGAGATTAACAATCAGGTATTATTTACATGGTATGCTTTACTTAAAAGCGGATACGATGCTAAAGTTGGGTACAATAACCAAGATATTATTCTCTTAGCTGCTTTTGATGTTCCTATTTATTATACTTACTATTTTGAATGGGATGGTAAAAAATATTTTCAAGTTCCATATACCGGACAGGTAAGTGATATGAAATCTGTTAGCTCGTACGAAGGCGACTACCCCAATAAACAAAATATACTGTCGTTGCATTTCAATAATCCACCTGTATTAGCACAAAAGCTAGCAACAAGAGAGATACATTATAATAATCAGTCGATAAATTTATCTTATGATGTTAATTTAGTAGATTATTACAGCACATATCCTGAGTGTGAACTAACAGTATATTTTCCACCACCACTTTCAAAACAAGCGATTTCAAGTCTTGGTGAATTTTTTGATCCAACACTAAAAAATAAAACAGATGCTGAAAAAGTAAATATCCTATTGGATTTTATACAACATGCAATAGATTATGAAACCGATGAAAAACAGTTTGGGAATGAGAACTATTTATTTGCTGAAGAAACTATTTGCTATCCATATGCAGATTGTGAAGATAGATCAATACTACTATCACAGTTGGTTAAGGAATTTGTAGGGTTAAGTACCATAGCAATTGTTTATCCTAATCATATCTCACTTGGAGTTAATATTGAGAAAGACATTGACGGCGCTTATGTTGAATACAATAGCCGAAAGTACTACACAGCTGATCCTACTTATATTGGAGCAAAACTGGGAATGGTAATGCCCGAATTTGTAAATACAAAACCGGAAATAATTATTTATTAATACTTTTACAATTGTAAATATTATTAAAATGCTAAAAATATCCAATAAATTTTTTCTGTTATCATTTTTTGCAATAATTAGTTTATCACTTCATGCTCAAAAAATAGTTAAAACTACGGGTGTGGCACAAGTAAGGGTTGAACAAAATATGACTGTGGATGAGGCATACCAAAAAGCAGAAGAATTAGCCAAAATAAATGCTATAGAAAATGCTTTTGGAACCTACGTTGAACAGCAAATGGACATGAATATAAAAGATGGTAATGCTACTTACAATATTATTGGTAGCACAAAAGTTAAGGGCGATTGGATTGAAACAATTGACGAGCCAAAATTTCAAGAAAACTTCAATACCGAAAACACCAATCATGGACGTGCCGATGTAAAATATATTAAGTGCAGCATAAAGGGCAAAGTGCGCAAAAGCATAGCAAAGGCTAAAATTGAATACGTAATACTAAATACACCCGACATACACTCACGTACTAATAGCTTTCATCACGAAGAGCAATTGTATGTATTTTTTAAAAGCCCTGTAAACGGATTTCTATCAATCTTTTTAGAAGATAATGAAGCAGTCTACCGATTATTACCTTATATGAACATGAGTGATAATTACCAAAGTGGTGTACCAATTAAGAGTGATACCGACTATTTATTCTTTTCACCTGATGATAATGCATTCCCCGGTAATGCGGTTGATGAGCCACGTCTGCTTACTTTAAAAACAGATATTGAATACAACTTTATATACATAGTTTTTTCTGAAGATGAGTACGTTAAGCCAATGTTAGAAAATAGCAGTATAGTTGAAGAAAGGATTATTCCAAAACAACTATCAATTATGAATTTTCAAAAATGGCTAGCCAATAATCGAGCTTCATCAGAAAAATTTCAGGATATAAGAGTTAAAGTGAGTATTGAACAGAAGTAAAAAATAATAATTAATGGCTGTCATACTGAGGAAAACTTTCCCGATTTTTTATCGGGATTGTGACGAAGTATCTCCCAGCAAAACCCAGCATCTAATAATTTAATTCATTCTGTCACATTTTCTATATTTGGTGTACCAATAATAAAAGTGAAAAAAATTAAAATATATATTTATTCTATCGCTCTTACTACCCTTTGTATATTCAAAAATATAAATGCCATGAGAAAAATTTCTTTCTACTTATTCTTAGCGCTATTATTCACAGGAAAAATCTTTTACTCTCAACCTTTTATTCAAGACATTGAAGTAAGGATGAAAAACAAAAAAGATGCAATTAGTCAGATTACAAAATATCGAAATGGTGAATTTTACTCAAAAGTTGAATACGAAAGCATTTCAGGCTGTATAATAAGTTTAAAAGAAGAAAATAGGAAAATAGTTTATTATTATACAAAAAATTGGGAAATTGCTTCTTCAAAGGTTTACAATAACGACAATCAATTAGAATGGTTGAGGGAATATTATTATGACGACAACAATCGATTAGAACGCAGGGAGATCATAAGAATTTCTCGTGATAATAGTACTTATGGATGGAAGAACATATATTTTTATGATGAAGAGAATAGAATATACCTAAACAAGTTTTATACTAAAGGCCACGATATTGTAAGTCAATCATCAGGATTTCTTGGAAACGTGATGCGGTATAACAGTGTCCATAACTGGACTGAAAAATACACCTACAATGAAAATAACTTGATTTCTTTTATCAAAAGATTTGATAGTAACGGTAAGGTAATCCGGGAAACTGATTTAGTGTATGATTCAATAGGCAACTTTATTGAAGAAACAGTTAAGGAAAAGTGGTCACCCAAAACATACAACTACACATATGAGAAGAAATATTACACGGTATCACAACAAGTTAAAAAACAAGTCCAGCAGAAAATCAACCAATGGCAAAAGAAAGGTAAATTTGAATTGTTATCGGATTACGATTCACGCGTTAATCAAGAAAGTCTAGATGAACTTATCAAAGAATTAAGTCAAAGAGTAATTGATAGTTTATCTGAAACATTAACATGGACTGTCTATTCAACAGACTACGACACTGAAACAGAAACCTACAAAGTTACTTTCGAGAATTTCGGTGATGCTTTTTTTAATATTCCTTTGAATGAGGCTAAAGCAATAGAAAGCAAATTCCAAAAATGTAAATTTGAGATACCTCATTTCTCGTTAGTTGACAACCGTATTGGATTAAAACACATTGAATTAAAGTATAAAAAGAAGACATACACTTTTGATGACCACACTCAGTTTACCTTCAACCCTTCGCAGTATAATTTTCAATTTGATCCTATAGAAGTCAAATCTAATCAACAAGCACCTGTAGAAAAAATCGTTCCTGTCATTGTGGATGTTGACATCAACATTCCTGTTACAAACAAAGAAAATTCAAACACCTATGCCCTCATTATCGGCAACGAAGATTATACTAAATATCAAAATGATCTAACCAGTGAAGTAAACGTTGATTATGCAAGGAGAGATGCCGAAGTATTTGCAGAATACGCTGAGAAAACATTAGGTATTCCAAAAGGAAATATTACCACGCTTACAGATGCCATTGGCTCACAAATGAATCGTGAAATAGAAAAACTCTCTAAGTTGGCTAAGTATAGTGATGGAAATGCGACTTTAATATTTTACTTTGCCGGGCATGGTTTCCCGGATGAAAAAACAAAAGAAGCCTATATAATGCCTGTAGATATTAGTGGCACAAATGTTAAGAGTGGTATAAAATTAAATGCTCTGTATTCTAAACTAACTGAATTTCCAACTCAAAAAACAATTGTTATTCTAGATGCTTGTTTCAGTGGTGGTGGCAGAAATGAAGGTTTGTTAGCTGCTCGAAGTGTGGCAATAAAGCCTAAGGAAAACCCTATCTCAGGTAATCTTCTAATATTCTCATCTAGTAGTGGACAACAATCATCTTTACCCTATGACAATAAACAACATGGCATGTTTACTTACTTTCTTCTAAAAAAACTAAAAGAAAGCAAAGGGGATGTTTCAATGGAAGAACTCAAAGACTATGTTACAAGAGAAGTGCAAATTAATGCGGTAAAAATTAATAATAAAGAACAAAACCCAAAATTACAGGTTAGCCCAAATCTTGAAAATGTGTGGATGGATTGGAGGTTGTGGTAGAGTATCTAATTACTCAATTTATATTATATTCTGTCACATTTACTATATTTGGCGTACTTAAAAATAATAGCAGATACCTCGACTTAAAATATCAATATATGAAAAAGATATTACTGTTTATTTTACCAGCCATTTTATTGGCTTCTATTACAACTGCCCAGGAAACAGTCTCCGGCGTTAGTAAAAGTGGCTATGTAAGCATCACTAAAGATCCTCCAAAGCCTCCGTATCTGGAAATTGTTCCCGGATCACTACAATTTATTGATGATGATGATAATAATAAAATTGATGCCAATGGTAGTGCAACTATACAATTTCAATTACAAAACACAGGTACTGGCAAAGGATTAAATCTTACTCTAGTAACCAAAGAAGAAAACAATATTAAAGGGCTTTCCTATCAAAAATCAATAAATGGTGGTAGTTTAGATGTTGGAGAAACAAAAAATTATATTATACCTGTTGATGCTTCACTTGATTTACCCAATTCAAAAGCATCATTCACCATTAAGATAGACGAAGCAAATGGATTTGATAGCGATCCATTTTACATCGACATCGAAACCCAAGCTTTTAAAGCACCTCTTCTCAAAGTAGTTGATTACAAAGTTACCAGTAGCAACAGTAGTACATTACAAAAACGCCGGCCTTTTGATTTGCAAGTCTTAGTTCAAAATGTGGGTGAAGGTTCTGCGAAAAATGTAATGGTAAATATTCCCATCCCAGATAATATCTATTGTTTATCAGGAAATGAGAACCAAAACATTGGCATATTGGAAACTGGAGAACAGTATTTAATCGAATATAGTTTTGTAACTACCAGTGACTATAATGCAGACAATATCCCCTTTGAGGTTAATTTATCAGAAAGCTATAGAAAATATGGTAGTAACGAAGGAGTAACTCTTCAAATGAATCAGGGCGTATCAAATACAAAGCTTATTGTTGAAGGTAAAACACAAGCCGACAAAGAGATTGTATATGGATCACTTACTTCTTCTGTAGATAAAAACATTCCGGTAAACTCCAAAGTACCAAACAAAATAGCGCTTGTTATTGGCAACGAAGATTATTCGGGTACATTAAATGCAGAGGTAAATGTTGCATTTGCCCGGAATGATGCAAATGTTTTTAAAAAATATGCACTTAATACGCTTGGTGTAGAAGAAATAAACATGCACTTTTTACTTGATGCCACAGCTGGCCAAATGAGAAGAAAAATAGACTTGGTTACTGCATTAGCAGGCAAACTAGGTAGTAATTGTGAAGTTATTGTATATTATGCAGGACATGGTTTCCCTGATGAAGTAACAAAGATACCTTATTTGATTCCTGTTGATGTAGATGCAACTAATCTCAGCTCAGCCATTAAACTATCAGATATGTATAGTAAACTTGGTAATACAGGAGCAAATAAAATAACTATATTTTTAGATGCTTGTTTTTCGGGCGGTGGACGTAATCAGGGTTTGCTAGCTGCACGAAGCGTAGCCATTAAACCAAAAAAGGAAGCTATCTCAGGTAATATGGTTGTATTTGCAGCTACAACCGATGAACAATTTGCTTTACCTTACAGGGATGAACAACACGGCATGTTTACATACTATCTATTAAAGGCACTTCAAGAAAGCAAAGGCACAATTACATATAAAAAAATGTCTGAAAAATTGAATGGGGAAGTTGGCATCGAATCATTACGTATAAACGGTAAGCCACAGGATCCAACTGTAAGTGTGAGTCCGTTAATAAACCAAGAATGGAAAACTTGGGATTTTAAATAACTTTTTATCAGTGAGATAATCATGTATTACACTAAAATACTAATTGCCATATTTCTATTATTTTCTTTTGCCTTAAAAGCTCAGGAAGTAAATAATGTGCATTTTGAACAAGTAGGTAAACAAATCTACATCTATTACGATTTACAAGGAGAAGGGACTTATAATATATCTATTTACTGTAGTGAAAACAATGAAGAAAATTATGGTAATGCGTTAATTTATGTAACCGGCGCAGTAGGAGATAATCAAAAAGAAGGTTATAATAAATTAATTATATGGGATGTATTGAAAGATAAAGATAAGCTAAGTGGAGAAATAAAGTTTAAGATTGAGGCAACTTCTTTATCAGGTAAATCAGGATACTTTAAAGATAAACGAGATGGAAAAAGATATAGTTGGGTAAGAATTGGAGCGCAAGTATGGATGGCCGAAAATTTGAATTACAAAACAAGTGATAGTTGGTGTTATAAAAATGAAAAAACAAACTGTGATAAATATGGGAGGTTATATAATTGGGAAGCTGCAAAAAAAGCATGCCCTATAGGTTGGCATTTACCAAGTGATAAGGAGTGGAAAACATTGGAAATACAATTAGGCATGAGTCAAAGCGAGGCTGATGATACAGGTTATCGAGGAACAGATGAAGGCAAAAAAATGAAATCTACCAGGGGTTGGAGCAGCAATGGAAACGGTACAAATAGTAGCGGATTTAACGGACTTCCAGGCGGTTACGCTTACACTAATGCATGTTTCCACTTGGGCACCAACGGTTACTGGTGGTCGGCTACAGAATACAGCCATACGAATGCGTGGCGCCGTGAACTGTACTACAATAACGATGTAGAGTACCGTTACAGCTTCGATAAGGTCTACCACTTCAGCGTCCGGTGCCTTATGGATTAGGCTATTTGACTATTTAATAATACTGCAAAAGTGGTCGAAATTTTTGAAAATTGAGTTAGGAGGAATATTATTGGATATTAAGGTGAATAATAATGAATTAAACATGATTAAAATAAAAAAATAACATGGATAGATTAATAACTTTTTCCGACAACTTAAAACAACTTTTGCTACAAAAGAAAAAAGATGGTAAAATATCTAATTTATCAAAAAATGAAATACTTAGCCTCAGCCCATTAATAAGCGAAATTGATGGTGAGATGAGATATTTTATCGATATTCCCATAATGGATAAGTTATCTGATGACATTAAGAATGAGATTGAAGCTATATGGATAGCTGATAAATAAGTACAATCTAGCCAGCCTGATGTAAAGTTATCATGCTTGACTAAACTAATTGAATTATGAATTACACTAAAATACTAATTGCCATATTTCTATTATTTTCTTTTGCCTTAAAAGCTCAGGAAGTAAATAATGTGCGTTTTGAACAAGTAGGTAAACAAATCCACATCTATTACGATTTACAAGGAGAAGGGACTTATAATATATCTATTTACTATAGTGAAGGCAATGGAGAAAATTATGGTAATGCGTTAATTTATGTTACTGATGCAGTAGGTGAAAATCAAGAATCAGGTATCAACAAAATGATAATTTGGGATGTGTTAGAAGAGAAGGAGAAACTAAGTGGAGAAATAAAGTTTAAGATCGAGGCAATTTCTTTTTCAGGAAAATCAGGATACTTTGAAGATAAACGAGATGGAAAAAGATATAGTTGGGTAAGAATTGGAGCACAAATATGGATGGCCGAAAATTTGAATTACAAAATAAGTGATAGTTGGTGTTATGATGACAAACAAATAAACTGTGATAAATATGGTAGGCTTTACACTTGGAAAGGCGCAAAAAAAGCTTGTCCGGTGGGTTGGTACCTGCCAAGTGATAATGATTGGAAACAAATGGAAATGGTACTAGGCATGAGCCAAAGCGAGGCTGATGATAGATTTGGTCGTGGAAGAAGCGAAGCTAAAAAGATAAAATCGACTAGCGGATGGGATAATAACGGTATTGGCACAAACTCCAGTGGTTTTAACGCCCTCCCCGGCGGCAGCCGCGGCAGCAGTGGGTCGTTCGTCAGTATTGACAGCTGTGGCTACTGGTGGTTATCGAGTGAGTACTCAAGTCCGCACTTAAATACGTACGCGTGGAGTCGTTACCTGAACTTCGACGACGACCAAGTTCACCGGGACAGTTACAACAATGCGTTCGGCTTTAGCGTCCGTTGCTTAAAGGATTGAGCGATGCGCTGCGTTTTTTTGACAATTTAATAATACAGCAAAAGGTGGTAGAGATTTTTGAAAATTGAGTTAGGAGGAATATTATTGGTTAATAAGACGAATAATAATGAATTAAACATGAAAAAAATAAAATTAAAACATATAGCCTTCATAACTTTGATAATGCCATTGTTTGCATTCTCCCAAAAAGTAGATAACATTCGTTTTGAGCAAGTAGGCAAGCAAATCAATATTTATTATGATTTGCAGGGTGAAGGAAACTGCAATGTCAATATTTATTATAGCGAAGATGGAGGAAATACCTGGGGAAGTTCCTTAGTAAATGTAACCGGGGCAGTAGGAGAAAATCAAAAACCTGGGGCAAACAAAATGATAATTTGGGATGTGTTAAAAGATAAAGATAAACTAAGTGGAGAAATAAAGTTTAAGATCGAGGCAATTTCTTTTTTTTGTAAATCAGGATACTTTAAAGATAAACGAGATGGAAAAAGATATAGTTGGGTAAGAATTGGAGCACAAATATGGATGGCCGAAAATTTGAATTACAGTACCAATGATAGTTGGTGCCATGATAACAACAAAACAAACTGTGATAAATATGGAAGGCTTTACAATTGGGAAGCTGCAAAAAAAGCTTGTCCGGTAGGTTGGTACTTGCCAAGTGACAATGATTGGAAACAAATGGAAATGGCACTAGGCATGAGCCAAGGCGAGGCTGAGGATGTTAATGGTCGTGGAATAAACGAAGCCAAAAAGATAAAATCGACTAGCGGATGGGATCTTAACGGAAATGGCACAAACTCCAGTGGTTTTAACGCACTCCCGGGGGGCTTCCACTTCAGCGATGGGTCGTTCGGCGACCTTGGCTTCAACGGCAACTGGTGGTCATCGAGTCAGCTGTGGTACCGGCTCCTGTACTATAAAGACGATCGGGTGTACCGGTACAACGAAAGTATGGCGAGAGGCTTTAGTGTCCGTTGCCTCAAGAACTGAGCAATGCTAAATAAAACTTCTAAACCTAATTATATAAACAACAAAACATGTATATATTACAAAGGTTTGGTTACTTATGTAGAGTAAACATGTACATATAAGTATGGGCAATTTGAATAAAAGGAATATGAACTGGAAAGACAAACTTAGAGAAGCACATCGTTATAGTAGATTATTTGATTTTGAATATTTATTAGACGTAGAATACGGTGCGCTAAACTCATATCTTATTGATTCAGAAAAAACCATAAGTGATAAACAAAAAGAATTAGAAAAGAAAATTGAGAATTGGAAAATTGATAGAAAACAATATGAAGATGCTCCGGAACCATTTGAGATATTTGAATCAGATATAGTTGAGTTTAGCCAGTTTTCAATATTGTTAAATAATTCTTTCTTCGTTACTTCATATTCTATTTTTGAGAAATTTTTTAATGAAGTATGCATTTATTGTAGAAAAGAGGAAGATATTCAAAAAACTGTAGATAGTATAAAGCGCAAGAATGGAAATTTAAGTTATATCGAAAGTTGCAAAGTATTTATTGAAAAAGTGGTAGATGTATGCCTGGACAATCTTAATGTCAAGTGGTTGGATGTTGAAAAATATAGATATATTAGAAATGCAATTGTTCATAATAATGGAGTATTAAAGGAATCAGTAGTTCAAAATGAAAAATTAATACTATTTATCAAAACAAATGAATCTATTGAGTATGATGAAAATTTAAAGACTGTTGCAATAAATTCGATTAAGTTCATCTCTGGTTTCACTGAATTAGTTAAAGTATTTTATTCAGGTTTGCTTAGTGAGATCTATAATCAAAGAAAAAAAGCCCATAACAATACCTATACCCAATAAGGGTTCTAGTGCTAAATTGAAAGTAAATGCAAGTAATGAAAACCTCCAACGCCAGGTGCACCGGGGCAACTACGACACGCGCGGCTATAGCGTCCGTTGCCTAAAGAACTGAGTGTGCACTGAAGATAATGTAGTGTACTAAGGCACAACGTACAAATACAAACTGCATTATCTTACTATATACAAGATAGTGGACTGTAACCTACTATAAAGCGTATTAAACGAAAAGTATGACTGCGGAGGTCGAGCGAACAGACTGGCTGAACTATACCCCCCAACTCTGGTGCATGTGCAATGCGTTCGTATAACATTTCATATTCTGCTTCAATAAATAAAAAAACCTAGTTATTCAACGATAATTTAGTGGTATATCTAAAAACATATTTATTTCAATTATATCTGTTATTCCTGTCACATTTAATACCTTTGGCGTACTAACAGTAAAACAATAACTCAACACTCAATATTGTTGTTATGAAAGTAAAACTTATAATATCCACAATTGTGATTCTTGTGGCAGTTGTATTCTCTTGCAAGAAAGACCCAAACCTCCCCACAGGCAGCAATAAAATAGAAATGGGACAAACAATTGAAGATACAACCATGTATCATAATTCTGTTGTTACTTCATCCGTTGAAACCATTGCAGGCAACACTATTTCACAGCATGGTCATTGCTGGAGTACAAATAACAACCCTACTATTGAAGATAGTCACACAAATTTGGGAGGACTCAGTAGTCCTAAAAGTTTCACAAGTGAACTAGATAGCCTTGAGCCAAACACCAAATATTATGTACGGCTTTATTTAAACTATTCACACGGAATAATTTACGGAGAAGAAATAAGCATAACAACACTAAAAACAGGTATCCCTACCGTAAATACTTCAGATGTAACTAGCATTACTTTGTACACAGCCCAATGCGGTGGAAATGCAATTGCAGATAGTGGCTTGGTAATCATAACTAAAGGGATTTGCTGGGATACTACCAGCAATGTTAACATCGAAAACAACATTGGATACACAACCGATGGGGATAGCCTGGGCATGTTTATAAGTGAAATTACAGGCTTACTCGAAGGAGTAAACTATTATGTTAAGGCATATTCTACAAATGAAATGGGAACTAGTTACGGCGAAGCTAAACAGTTTACAACTGTACCCATAACCCTCCCGGAAGTAACTACAACTGATATTTCAGAAATCACAATTAATTCCGGTGTAAGTGGTGGTAATGTTACAAGCAATGGTAATGGCACAGTTTCAGCTAGAGGTGTTTGTTGGAATACTAATGGTAATCCAACCTTAGAAAATAATCTGGGGCACACAATAAACGGTAGTGAAATTGGAGTGTTTACCAGTAACATATCAGGTTTAACCGAGAACACAACTTATTATGTAACCGCCTATGCTACAAACGAAAAAGGTACAAGTTATGGTGAACAAAAGAGTTTTGAAACAACAGCACTAGAAGTACCCACAGTAAATACAACTATACCAACAAATATTACTATTAACAGTGCTGTAAGCGGAGGGGAAGTAACCAATGAAGGAAACAGTTCTGTAACAGTACGGGGCATTGTTTGGAGTACAAACGAAAACCCAACCATTGAAAGCAATATGGGAATAACTGAAAATGGATCTGGATTAGGTGTATTTGTCAGTGATCTTACAGACTTACAAAATGTTACACTATATTATGTTAGAGCCTACGCTACAAACGAAAAAGGAACAGGCTATGGTGAAGTGTTTGAGTTTACAACATTAGAAATAGTTCTTCCGGAAGTAATAACTTCAAACATTACTAATTTAACAATGTACTCAGCTCAGAGCGGAGGAAATGTAATTAGTATTGGAAACGACTCTGTAACAGCTCGCGGAATATGTTGGAGTACTTCAAACAATCCTACAATAACCGATAACCATACTTCTGATGGATCAGGAACAGGCATTTTTGAAAGTAGTATAACCGGCCTTTCATCAACTACTCAATATTATGCTAGAGCTTATGCAGTAAATAGTGCAGGAACAGCATATGGTAATGAGATAAGTTTTACAACATTGTCAAATGTAATACTACCATCGGTAACTACTGATGAAGCAATAAACATAAGTCAAACTGCTGCATCAAGTGGAGGTAATGTTACTTCCAATGGTGGAGGCACAGTTTCTGCCAGAGGAGTTTGCTGGGGCACATCACCTAATCCAAGTCTGTCAGATAATTTCACACAAGATGGCAGCAGTACAGGAGTATTTGTTAGCAATATTGCAGGGCTAACACAAAATACTACTTATTATATTAGGGCATATGCAACAAATGCTGAAGGAACAGCCTATGGTAACCAGGTTTCATTTAACACACTTGCGGATCCGGTATTGCCAACGGTTTCAACCGATGCTGTTATTAATATCACCCAAACCACTGCAAATAGTGGAGGTAATGTAACTTCAGATGGCGGAGCAGATGTTACCGCTAGAGGTGTATGTTGGAGTAACACTTCAGTTTATCCTGATATTGATGACCCTCATACAACAGATGGCACAAGTACAGGTATCTTTGTTAGCTTAGTTATGGGATTAACCCCAAATACATTCTATTATTTAAGGTCATATGCCACAAACAGTGTTGGAACATCGTATGGCAATACCCAAACATTCATGACTTTGGATACACAAACCATTCCAACAGTTACAACTGCCGAAGGAATAAATATATCACAAACAGAAGCTACAACAGGAGGAACAGTTCATGCAGATGGTGGAGCAACAGTTACAGCTAGAGGAGTTTGTTACAGCACTTCTGCTAACCCATCTTTATTAGATGATCATACAACAAATGGTACCGGACTTGGAGCATTTGTAAGCACACTCACATCGTTAACTCCAAACACCCAATATTATGTCCGTTCTTACGCCACTAACAGCGAAGGAACAGCTTATGGAAATGAAATAACTTTTATCACATTATCAGATGTTACATTACCAACAGTTACTACTGATGAAGCCACAAACATTACACAAACAACAGCTACAAGTGGAGGAGAAGTAACCGATGATGGCGGAGCAGATGTTACGGCAAGAGGGGTTTGTTGGAGTATTTCCAACAATCCAACCATAGGAGACAATTACACAACTAACGGTAATGGTACAGGTGTGTTTGTTAGTTCCTTAACAGGCTTAACACAGAATACAAATTATTTTGTCCGTGCTTATGCTACTAATAGTGAAGGTACAGAGTATGGTAATGAGATCACATTCAATACAATTAATGATCCTGTTTTACCTTCGGTTACAACCGATACCGCAATTAACATTACACAAACAACTGCTATAAGTGGAGGAGAAGTAACAGACGATGGAGGAGCTGACGTAACCGCTAGAGGAGTATGTTGGAGTAATCAGCAAAATCCTGATTTAGGAGATTCGCATACTACAGATGGGACAGGAACGGGTGTTTTTACAAGTTTGATAACTGAACTTACGCCAAACTCATATTATTATGTACGAGCATATGCAACAAATAGCGTTGGAACAACATATGGTAATCAACAAACGTTTATGACTTTGGATACCCAAACCATACCTACGGTTACAACAGATCAATCTTCTAATATTAGTCAGACAGAAGCCACAACAGGAGGAACAGTTCATGCCAATGGCGGTGCAACTGTTACAGCCAGAGGAGTATGTTATAGTACAAGTTCCAATCCTACATTATCCGATGCACATACTTCCGATGGTACAGGACTTGGTACATTTGTTAGCAGCCTTTCAGGATTGAATCAAAACACACAATATTATGTTAGATCCTACGCAACCAATAGCGAAGGTACAGCTTACGGAAATGAAATAACTTTTATTACTTTATCCGATGTTACATTACCAACAGTAACAACTGATGAAGCCACAAATATTACACAAACAACAGCTACAAGTGGCGGCGATGTAACCGATGATGGCGGTGCAACTGTTACAGCCAGAGGAGTTTGTTATAGCATAAGTTCCAATCCCACATTATCCGATGCACATACTTCCGATGGTACAGGACTTGGTACATTTGTTAGCAGCCTTTCCGGATTGAATCAAAACACACAATATTATGTTAGATCCTACGCAACCAATAGCGAAGGTACAGCTTATGGAAACGAAATAACTTTTATCACATTATCGGATATGACAATCCCTACCGTGACAACTTATGAAGCTTCAAATATTACACAAACAACAGCTACAAGTGGCGGCGATGTAACCGATGATGGCGGTGCAACTGTTACAGCCAGAGGAGTATGTTGGAGTACTTCTTCAAATCCTACTTTGGCAGATAGTTATACAACTGATGGTAGCGGAACAGGTACTTTTGGTAGTTCAATATCCGGACTTACACAAAATACCAACTATTACGTAAGGGCATATGCAACAAACAGTGAGGGTACAGCTTATGGAAATGAGATTACTTTTACTACGCTTATGGAACCAGTATTACCCACAGTTACTACTGACAATGCTACAAATATAACTTCAACTACTGCAACAAGTGGAGGTAACGTAACAGATGATGGAGGAGCTGATGTAACTGCAAGAGGTGTTTGCTGGAGCATATCATCAAACCCTACTTTAGCAGACAGCTATACAACAGATGGAACAGGAACAGGCACTTTTTTTAGTGAACTAACCGGATTAGCAGCCAATACTCTTTATTATGTACGTGCATATGCTACAAATGGCGTTGGAACAGCATATGGAAATGAGATAAGTTTTACAACACTTCTTCCATCATGGCAATGTGGTGATTTATTGAGTTATGAGGGACAGGATTATACTACTGTCTTGATTGGTACTCAATGCTGGATGGCTGAAAATTTGAATATTGGAACACGTATTGATGGTTCCCAAAACCAAACTAATAATAGCCAAATTGAAAAATACTGTTATGATGATAATGAAAGTAATTGTGACACTTACGGAGGACTTTACCAGTGGGATGAAATGATGGAATATACAACTGCACAAGGAGCCCAAGGTATTTGTCCATCTGGCTGGCATATTCCTACTGATGATGAATGGAAAATTCTTGAAGGGACTGTTGATAGCCAGTATGGAGTTGGGGATCCAGAATGGGATATTATTGGATGGCGGGGATTTGATGTCGGTTTTAATTTAAAGAGTACAAGTGGTTGGTGGGGCTCCACAGGCAATGGATCAGACATATTCGGATTTACCGCACTTCCGAATGGTCAACGTGATTCAGATGGAAATTTCAACTTTGTTAATAAATACGGTTATTGGCAGTCATCAACAGAGTATTCTGAATTATTTGCCTGGATACGGGTTCTTGGTTATGATAAAAATGAAGCTGATAAAGCTACTGGTATCAGGGGATTTGGTTATAGTGTGAGATGCCTTAAAGATTAGATTGTTGAGGGAATATAATTTAAGAACGCATTTGTAAAATATAGAATCATGAAAAAAACCTTAGTCAAAATTATTTATTCACTTGCTTTTTTAATTGCTTTAATAAATGTTAATTATTTATACCCACAGGGAACAGTTTCAAATATTAAAATTGAAACAGCACCAAACACTAACAACCAAAACAACACATCATTTCAATTAGTTATTGATAATTGGATTCTGCCAATAACAAAAATCTTAACTCTCATTTCAATAATCGTTGGGATTTGTATTTCAATTAATCAATATAAATTGAAAGTCAATTCAGAAATTAGATTAAAGGAAAGTGCTAATGCAGAAAATGATGTTAAATTGTTAAAACTATTCACAGAGATTTTTGATATTGCACACGGAAGAAAGAATCATATAATCTCAGAAACAATTATAAAAGAGTTATTTGACAAAGACATTTTTACTGAAGAAGAATTAAACAATTTAGAAGCACTAAATAATAAAATCGAGAATGCGGCAAATTTACCAATCCATGTAGGGCTTGGAGCACAGGATGCAGCTATTGTGGCCATTGCCAACCTTTCAATTAAATACGAGATACTTAAAGCACCTGGATTGGCGGGTCTTTTAGTTATCAAAGATTTTAAACCAGATCCAACAACTGCATGTATTAATCGCATTAATAACCCCCTCTAGCTCAAGAGTCTGAAGCCAAGTCTGTGCGTATTCTATGATTAAAAGCACATTCCCTAAATCCAACACCAGTTTTTTATGCTTGTCAGGGTTCCCCTTCATTAGCTTTTTAATATTCAGCAGCTTCCATTGTACAGCAGGTAAATCTTTAATAACTTCATAAGGAAATAATCCCCAATCAGGATTACCTTTTTCAAAACTATATATCAGGTTTTTATCATTCACTGTTAAATTTTGATTAATAAGTTTAACAAGTTGATGCCGGGTATTCTCATAGTCATCGTAACTAAACTTAATAGTTGACATTCCGGCAAACTGAATATCAAATGCTAACTTCTGATCTTTCAGTATTGGGTTTATTAATTCATATATTGGTTTGTAATGACTAAGTAATCCAACAACTAAACCATAACGAACTTCATCAGAAAAACCCCCCCTCAGTGTAGTTTGTAACTACGCTGCATTATCAATAACTTTCCAATTTATATTTAAAGCAAACTCCATTCCCATCTAGTTCAAATCTGCAACATAGCCAGTGCGCCGGGTCTTAGGCTTTACAGCCAACAAACTTCAAATAAAACAAAATGTAGGTCTATTACGTCATGTAAACTGCCATACTGGGTATTAATACCTGACTAATTTTTAAGGTACTTTTCCATAACAAAAATAAACTCTTTCATATCAGTAAAGAGTTTCAACACCTCATCTTCTTCAAAAATAATAAACGCTTCATAATCACTTACCTGTCTGCTTTTAAAAGTTTGCGAAACCATCTTTCCAAATCTCTTTGGCAAACGATCTTCCTTAATGAAAGTTTTATTGAACCAGCCAATAAGTTGTTGATGTTTAGAGGTCTCAAATCCTTCTTTTACGGCAACAGCCAATAACATATAAAACATACCATAATACATACGATTTATTGCAGCATTATATTTTTCGTGTGTTATAAGCAACTGAACTGTATCAATTGAACTATTGGATTGTTCAATCCGGTATCGAATAAGAGCTTCTTTATTTTCTGTATTTTTCATAAATAAACCCCATTTTCCAATGCATTAGTAAAAATTGGTTGGGAACCTCTCAAGGTATTATTTACCTCATGTTCTGACAAAATATGTGAATCTATAATAATATCATTCTCCAATTCAATATCATAAATTACTTCATTTATTCGATACTTATACTTCCAATTATAGTCTTTTTTATTAAGTAGTATCAGTATATCATAATCTGAATTTATTGTGGAATCTCCTTTTGCTCTTGAACCAAACAAAACAACGTCTTTAATCTCGTCACCAAACTCATTCGAAAGTTTAGTCCTGATTATTCCTATATCTATTTTATCCAATGATTTCATCACAACATTACTTATATGTACAAAACTACGGCTTTTTATTTACTTTTATTGCAACAACAATCTTGTGTGCCAATAAATTTCAATTAGCAGGTCAACCTGAGCTCGATATTTTGGTGCTATCATAATACTACTAGTTCATTTGGTATTGTAATTTGATATTTTGCAACATATGTTCCCCCTTCGGTTATTCTTCTGTTACCATTTCCAATATCAACAGATGATATATCAATAAATTGAAGCCAACTATGGTTTGCCTTTTCACTAAGATATAAGAAAAGTCGTTTTACTTTAATTGAACTACACTCGTGTAGTAGCTCCTGTACAAGCTTTGGCCTTAGATTCGTCAATCCCTCCATCAGATGAAAACACTCAATAAGGTCAAGAGTATCCGGTGCAAGATACAGGCACTCGAACATAGCTCTTTCAGGAGATGAAATTTGGATAGAGAAGTTTTTTTCTTCATGCTCTACTACACCTAAACCCATGGGTAAAAAAGTGGTTTGCTGTTGAGATATTTGATTACCCCAGTTGTGTTTTAGAAACCAAAGTGGTAACCCCTTTTTTCTGGTAGTAAACAAAATTATCTTCTCCTCACTTAAACGAAAATAATGACTAAACCCTACTAAAGATAATGCTGTTATTGCACCAACATGTACATTTAACTTAGCTTGATATTGGAGTGCATAAAGTCCTCCTTGCCATTCAACAGTCTCTCCCGGTCGTTTAAATGCTCCCCTTCCCATAGATTCCAACCAATCATTATTTCTATAGTGTTTTTGCAGATCTCTGGATATACCAATTCCTTCCAGCCATGAAGCCAGTACTACAGTACCGGGTTTAATACTATTTAATAATTTAGTTATTTTTTTCTCATTATAGGTAGCCACACTACTAATATTTTGGCAAATATAACGAATATCTATTATCTTCTATAAATGTTATGAATATAATTAGTGCTTGTCATTTGTAATTTTTTCACATTCCTAACATCACGCACTACTAATTAATAATCAGAAAAAAGAAAAAACATATCTTTCTAAACTATATCTGTCACATTTACTACCTTTGGCGTACTTAAAAGTATAACACCCAATAAAACTAGTGAAAATGAAAAAAGCTCTACTGTTTATCCTACTTGTATTACTCGTGTTTTCAGGCTCATATGCCCAGAAAACCATATCAGGAAAAAGCAAATCAACACATTTAGTATTAAAACCAAAATACAAACAAGGAGTGCCACCAAATCTTTTTGTTAAATTGGGTTTTGAAGATGACAACAACAATGGTATTCTAGAACCCAATGAGAGTGCTATACTTAAATTAAGCATAACAAATGAAGGTAATGGGCCTGCCCAAGGCTTATTGGTAAAAATTAAAGATAGCTATTTCGATTCAGAGCTTACAATTAGCGATGGTAAAAAAATCCCCTATCTATATCCCGGACAAACTGTAGACGTTGAAATTAAGCTTCACGCAGGATTCAATATAAAAAAAGCGGAACATAAGCTGGAGATTGTTGTTACTGAGTACTATGGCTATGATATGGATGCAGCCTTTTTGGTGCTAAATACAATGAGCTATTTGGAACCCGAACTAGTTTTCTCAGGATTAGAAGTAGTTGATATTGGAGCTGGAACAGGTGCCATTGTTGAAGATGGACAGTTACAGGCAGGCGAACAAGTAAAGGTTAAAATTGTTGTGCAGAACATCGGTCAAAATATTGCTAGAAATACTGAATATCTTGTAAAAACAACCGACAGAAATATTTACTTGAAAGATAATAATGGGTCATTAGGCGACATTGCAATAGGTGAAGTCAAAGAGTTTTGGATTACCATTAGTCCAAATAAAAGAGTGAATACAAGTAGTACATTACCCATCTTTTTAAGTATGCAAAACACCTATGGTAAAGGCAACCTCGAGAAAAAAATGCTCCCAATTAAGTTAAACCAAAAGCCACCCGAACCCGAAATAGTTAAAGTTGAAGCCGATATTGAAAGTCTGCAAAAGCAAGTTGCACGATTTGAATACACTTCAAATAGAATCACTGCTAACATTGATAATATTATCGACATCAGGCAGGTGCCTCCTTCAAAAACTCATCGTAGTAACTCTGTAGCCATTATTATGGGAATTGAAAAATATGACAACTTTGCCCCGGCACCATATGCAGCAAATGATGCAGACATAATGAAAGACTATTTTAAAAATGTGTTGGGCGTTGATAAAGTTTTTATTTATACCAATAATGATGTTAGTGGCTTCTTTTTCGATAACAAATTTAACCCCGACTACGGTGAGTTACAAAAGGCAATTATCAAGGGTAAGACCGATTTATTTGTATTCTATTCAGGCCATGGTATGCCTTCTAAGGATGGTAAAAAGATTTTCCTATTCCCATCAGATGGACGTATAGAAGCACTAAACCGTCAGGGATATGATTTGAATACATTTTACAAAAATCTGGAATCGTTAGATGCACGTAGCACTACTATTTTCATTGATGCTTGTTTTAGTGGAGTATCACGAGCCAGTGAATTACGTAATCAGGAGAATCTAGTAGCCATGAAAGGTGTTGATATAAAACCAAAAATTAACGAGCCATGGGAAAATGATCCAAACTTCACTGTGTTCTCATCATCATCGTTTGACCAAACATCCTTAGGCTTCGATCCATCAGAAACAGGACTATTCACTTACTTCCTCTGTGCAGGATTACAAGGCAAAGCAGATGCCAATAACGACAACAAAATTTCAACAGGAGAACTTAAAAACTACGTAATAAAAAATGTATCCGAAATATCAGTTAAAATACTCGGTAAGCAAACCCCTGTTTTTTACGGTAACGAAGAAATAATACTTGGAGAATATTAAAAAAACCTGGCTGTCATACTGAGGGAAGCTTTCCCGATTTTTCATCGGGATTGCGACGAAGTATCTCCCCGGCACGCAGCCCTGCATTAAAAACAACAATGACAACAATAACAACTAATATTAACAAAATGAAAAATACAACCCTAACACTAACTTTTTTAATATTAACTACACTGGCCTTCTCACAATCCGTAACTAACATAGTCCCAACAGTAGTTAACGACAAAATTCAAATAGGCTATACCATTAATGGAATAAAATATTACCAGGAAGTAACTTCAGTTAATATTTATGTTAGCATCGATGGAGCTGATTTTGTGGGACCACTTAAAGAAGTAGAGGGCAATATAAGTGAAGGAATAAATAATGGGAAAAATATAATAACATGGGATGTATTAAAAGAAATCCCCTTTACCGATGAAGATTTGGTATTTGATATTCGTTTAAAGGTGGATGATAAAGACAGAAGTAGATCGATGTTTGTAATGTTAGCCGGTAACGATGTGACCCCCTTTGGCTTACGTGTTGGGATGCTAGGTAAAACTTCATGGTATTTAGAGGTAAGAGGCTCACTACTCGCCATGCAAAACCCAAACTACACTTACGGTAGTGAAGGAGGAATTACCGACTACGACAAAAACGGTTATTACGAGTTTAACGGAACCGGAGGATGGCAAGCATATTCAGCAGTAGTTGGTATTACACAACAAGTAGCATGGAACGTTTTTATTTACGCAGGAATTGGCTATGGTGTAGAAAACTATATAATGGAGTTTAACGAATACGACTATGACCAAACTCCTTCTACAGGAACAGAATGGGCAAAATATGATGAATACAGCAACTCAGGAGTAGAAATAGACGCAGGGATATTACTACGTTACAAAGGTTTCGTTTTTGGAGCAGGAGGCACAGCACTAAACTTTAAAAGTTTTGGCTGGACAGCAAGTTTAGGATATAGCTTTTAAAGTACCATGTTGTCATACTGAGGGAAGCTTTCCGCCATAGCGGATTGCGACGAAGTATCTCCCCAGCAAAAACCAACTAATTAAAAAGTAAAAAATGAATAAAGAATAGAAAAAAAGAACTCCTAACCATGAATGTACACTTCAAACATTCGATATTCAGCGTTCGTCATTCTAAATTCAAAAAATTAAAATGAAAAAAATAACATCCATCCTCCTCATAACAACAATAGCCATTGCAGCTATCACCTGCAAAAAAACACCCGATATTCCAAATGTTACTAATAAACAGGAGCCTCCTACAGTAACTACTGATAGCATTAGTGAAATAAGTAACAATTCAGCTACTTGTTTTAGTACGGTTACATATGATGGCAATCTTGATATATCAGCACATGGTGTATGCTGGAACACTACCGGTAATCCCACACTTGAAAACAATATCGGTATTACAGATAATGGCACAGGTGTTGGTACTTACATTAGCCAACTAAACAACTTATTATGTAACACAGCTTATCATGTAACCGCCTATGCTACAAATGAAAAAGGAACAAGTTATGGTGAAATAAAATCATTTATGATTGCAAATAATTTCATAGACCCCCGTGACGGACAAGCCTATGAAACAGTTATAATAGGCAACCAAACCTGGATGGCAGAAAATCTCAATTACAAAACAGGTAATAGTTGGTGTTATAATAACGATCCTGCCAATTGCGAAACCTATGGCAGTTTATATGATTGGGAAACCATCATGAACGGCGAAACTAGTAGCAATACTGTTCCTAGTGGAGTACAGGGTATTTGTCCGCAGGGGTGGCACTTACCATCTGATGACGAATGGAAACAATTAGAAATGCAACTGGGAATGAGCCAAAGCGAAGCTGATGATAGTGGTTTTCGTGGAACAGATGAAGGCAAAAAAATGAAATCCACCAGTGGTTGGGGTGGCAATGGAAACGGCACTAATAGTAACGGATTTTCGGCACTTCCGGGCAGTTACCGCCACACAGCTGGGGGGTTCTACAATTTGGGATACTACGGTAACTGGTGGTCGGCTACGGAGTTCAGCTCAGTAGATGCGTGGAGCCGTATACTGTACTTCAGTAACAACGATGTAGAACGTGCCGACATCAATAAGGCTAGTGGTTATAGTGTGCGATGCCTCAGGGATTAGTCTATAAGCAAAAGGTGTAAATTACAAATAAGTCAGCTCAATTATTTGACTAACTAATATTACTAAAATGAAAATAAAATATATTAAACCTGCAATATTAATATTCATAGTTTTTGTTTTCTCATGCAAAAAAACACCGGAAATACCCACTGGTAATAAAATAAAAATAGGAGAAACTACTATTGATAGTATAGCATACTACACAGCTAATGTAAGCACAATCATTATAGTCACTGACGGTAATGAAGTAACAGAACACGGGCATTGTTGGAGCACTAATGAAAATCCTACAATTGAAAATGAGAAGACAAGCCTTGGTAAAATAACCCAAACTACAACTGTTAAAAGTGAACTTACAAACCTGATAGCAAATACTCAGTATTATATACGAGTATATGTTATATTTAATGGTAATACAGTATATTTAGGAGAAAATACCATACAAACCCTAACAACTCGTAGACCAACTGTTATAACAAATATCGTATCAAATATTACAATTAATTCAGCCACATGCGGTGGTACAAATGATGATGGTGGCTTAACAATAAGCCAACGTGGCGTCTGCTGGGACTCTGTAGAAAACTTTACATTACAAAATAGTTTAGGACAAACAGTCGATATTTATGGTACAGGAAGTTTCATAAGCAATATAACAGGCTTAACAGAAGGAGTAACATATTATGCAATTGCCTATGCTACGAATGAGAAAGGAACAAGTTACGGAGAGGTAATCCAATTTTCAACTCTCCCCATAACCTTGCCAACAGTAACCACAGCAGAAATTACAGAAATTACAAATACTTCTGCAACAAGCGGTGGTAATGTAACGAGCAATAGCAATGGTACAGTAACTGCACGAGGCATGTGTTGGAACGCAACTGGTAATCCAACACTTGAAAATAATATTGGTATCACAACTAATGGCAGCGGTACAGGTGGTTTTAGCAGTCAGATAATAGGGTTAACTGAAAACACAACCTATTTTTTAACGGCTTATGCCACTAATGAAAAAGGCTCTGCTTATGGTCAAATAAAATCATTTCTGACTAGAAATGATTTTATCGATCCCCGAGATGGACAAATCTATGAAACAGTTGTGATAGGCAGTCAATCCTGGTTTGCCGAAAACCTAAATTATAATACAGCAGATAGTTGGTGTTATGATAATAATGTAAACAATTGCAATATATATGGACGGCTTTATACTTGGGATGCAGCAGTTACAGCATGCCCTGATGGCTGGCATTTACCCAGCGATGAAGAGTGGAAAATACTTGAGGGTAATACTGATACGCAATATGGAGTTGGAGATCCTGAATGGAATGGCACAGGATATAGAGGTTATGATGATGGTAAACGCTTAAAAACCTCCACAGACTGGTCTCAAAACACGGGTACTAATGCTGTTGGTTTTTCAGCTCTTCCAGGTGGTTACCTTAGCTCAGGTGGTGGGTTCAGCACTTTTGGTCTTGAGGGTTATTGGTGGTCGGCTACGGCAAATGGCTCATCCGATGCATGGTACCGAGAACTAACCTATGGCAACGACAAAGCATACCGTTACTACCGCAATAAGGCTAGTGGTTTTAGTGTTCGGTGCGTAAAGGATTAGGCTATTATCTAAAGGTGTAAATTACAAATAAGTCAAGTTTAATTATTTGATTAACTAATATTACTTAAATGAAAATAAAATATATTAAACCTGCAATTTTAATTTTCATAGTTTTTGTTTTCTCGTGCAAAAAAACACCAGAGATCCCCTCAGGCAACAAAATTGAAATTGGAGAAACTACTATTGATAGTATAGCATACTACACAGCTAATGTAAGTACAATAATTACATCAACAGGTGTAAATGAAATAACCCAACATGGGCATTGTTGGAGTATTGACAAAGAACCCACTATTGAAGATGAAAAAACTACTCTTGGAAAACTATCTCTACCTATTACAATTTTTTCTGAATTAACAGGACTTGATGCTAATACTACATATAACATTAGGTCATACATTACATATAAAAATGGCACATTATACGGTGAAGAAAACGTTGTTACAACTATTGAAACACGAAAACCAATTGTTACAACAAATGAGGTGATCAACATTACAATAAATACTGCTACTTGTGGAGGTACAAATGATGATGGTGGCTTTACAATAAGTCATCGTGGCGTATGTTGGAACACAATAGGTAATCCAACATTTGAAAATAGTTTAGGACATACGAATAATGGTCAGGGCACTGGGAGCTTTATAAGTAATATAACCGGATTAACAGACAACGAAACTTATTATGTAACTGCCTATGCCTTAAATGAGAAAGGTACAGGATATGGTGTGGAATTACAATTTACAACTGTGCCATTAACAATACCTACAGTAACCACATTAGAAATTACAAATATAACTACTACATCTGCTAATAGTGGGGGCAATGTAACAAGTAATGGAAATAGTACTGTTAGTGCCCGGGGTGTATGTTGGAATGACACTGGTAATCCAACACTTGAAAACAATATTGGTTATACAACAGATGATACAGGATTAGGCTCTTTTAACAGCCAACTAGAAGGTTTAACAGAATACCTTACATATTTTGTTGCTGCTTATGCAACAAACGAAGAAGGTACATCTTATGGGCAAGTAATTTCATTCATGGCTACGATTGATTTCATTGATCCACGAGATGGTCAAGCCTATGATACAGTTACAATTGGAACTCAAACTTGGTTTGCTAAAAACCTAAATTACCAAACTATTGACTCCTGGTGGTATGATAACAGTATTGATAACGGCGATATTTACGGTAGGCTTTATACATGGGATGCAGCCTTAAATGCCTGCCCTAACGGATGGCATTTACCATGTGATGATGAATGGACAATCTTAGCGACCTATCTTGAGGGTGCAACTATAGCAGGTGGTAAGATGAAAGAGACAGGAACAACTCACTGGGATTCACCAAATACAGGTGCAACAAATAGCAGTGGTTTCACAGCACTACCAGGGGGTACTCGTGGCAGTAGTAGTAATGATTGGTTCCAAGATCTTGGTAGTAGTAGTTATTGGTGGTCATCGAATGAGAGTTCAAGTACAAATGCAATATGCTGGGACTTATACCACGAATATGTAAGGCTAGGTCATATGTATTACTATAAAAATAAATGTTTTAGCGTCCGATGTCTCAAAGATTAAATAAATGGATTTATATAACTTTTTGATATACTTGGTTTTGTCAATTGTGTTAAGAATCAAAGCTATCAAACAATTTCTGTAATTTTAAAATAATGAAAAAGAATAAATGGTACGGTAATACAGGTCTAGAAAATCAAAATGATTTTCAAAATATCAGAATAAATGAATTATCTGAAAGGTTTAACAGGTGGCATGATAAACAACTAAACTTAATTACATTTTTAATCAATCTTTTCTTTACATTAAGTATTGTAATTATTGGTTTCGTTTTGAATGATTTAAGTAATAATTTGTTTACCAAACTGGTTTTTGATAAATTTACAGTAGGAAAAGTAGCAATTATAATATTTAGTATTTCTGTATTGTTTGGCGTTTTAGCATTGTTTATGAGGCTTTATGACTTTAGAGGTACAAAAAATAAAGTAAAATACAAAAAGTTGATGTTTAGAGTAAAGCATAAGCTACGATACGAATCACAATATGAGTATTCTCAACAAACTATCCAATGTAAAATAGAGAATGTAGATAAAACAATTTACTATTTGGGGCGGTTAACAATGTGGTTTTTCTATGTTCAGGTTAGTTTATTCATGCTTGGTTTATTTATAATTGTAAGTTGTATATGGTAAAAGTATAGCATTATGTATGGTTATAAATTATTAAGTATAATTGCCTCACCTGGTGCGCGTTTACTTTACTAATTTATGTTTGTAACTTAAATTATACTGTAATTCATATATTACAATATACACCAAATATTTGCATTTATTCCTCACCTAGCGCGCGTTTAGCGACAACCTAACGCGTGTCAATTAAGCACTTATGTTATTGTACAACCACTACAAATATTAATTTGAAACTAAAAAACTTGCATTTATTCCCAAATGTTGTTAATCTTTACAACAAATAGAAACAAATTAAATATTTTGAGTTTGAAAAGTGTTTTAACAGCGTGGATCTGTAAAGATTAAATCATGTTTTATTACAAATAATTATAAAATCATATCATGTTTTGTTACAAAATAAAAACCACAAAAAGATTAACCGTACTGCGTAACATACAAAATATTGCTATATTTGTACTCTGTACAGTACAATAGTGATATGGAAACACAACGATTAAAAATATTCTCAACACTTAGGTTAAAGCAGCTTAACATGTCGTTTAAGCGTTATTTGTATACTAAAATCATTTGGTCCGACAGGCTTATCGGTATTTCGGGTGCAAGAGGAACAGGAAAAACCACTCTGCTTTTACAACGATTGAAAAGTTTGGAACTGAGTCCGGAAGAGGCACTCTACGTAAGTTTGGATGATGTGTTTTTTACAGAAAATAAGCTAGTTTATTTTGCCGAAGACTATTATGCCCATGGTGGCAAATTCTTGTTTTTAGATGAAATTCATAAATACCCCAATTGGTCGCAGGAATTGAAGAACATATACGACAACCTTCCTGAATTACAGATTGTATTTACAAGTTCATCGGCTCTGGATATTCACAAAGGCCAATTCGATTTAAGCCGCAGAGCACTGGTTTATAGACTTGCCGGGCTATCATTCAGAGAATACATTAATTTTGTTTATGGAGTCAATCTCGAACCATTTTCTTTGGAAGAAGTAATAAATATTTCTATAGATCAGATTTACAATATCTCAAAACCGGGAAAACCCCTGAAATTGTTTTCAACTTATTTAAAAACCGGTTATTACCCGTTTTTTACAGAGTACAAAGAATCGTATTTCATTCGCCTTACCGAAATAGTAAATACTGTAATCGAGTCGGATTTGCCAGGTATATATAACATAGATGTTTCTTCTGTGGTAAAACTTAAAAAGTTCATATATTTATTGTCTTCCATGGTGCCTTTCACTCCCAATGTTACTAAACTTGCTGAAAAGCTGAATGTGAACCGCTCAGGCTTGCTCCGCTATATTGAATTGCTCGATAAGGCAAATATACTAAACCTGCTTACAGCCAACAAATTCGGTATTAATTACCTTAATAAACCCGAAAAAATATTTCTTGAAAATACAAACCTTATGTATGCTTTTAATGAAAATAATGTGAATAAGGGCACATTAAGAGAAACATTCTTTTTAAATCAATTGAAGGTAGTGTATAATGTAACTTATCCAAAGGATGGTGATTTTATGGTAGATGAGCATTATTTGTTTGAGGTGGGTGGGAAGAACAAAACCATAAAGCAAATACAGAATTATAAAAATGCATTTATTGCCTCCGACGAAATCGAATACCGGATTGACAATAAAATCCCACTTTGGCTATTTGGCTTTTTATACTAAAAAACCATATCTTTAAAAAAATATTTATAATCTTGTCACAAAAACAACATACGCAGTACATATTAACAAATAAACAAATTACCAACTATCGGTAAGTATAAAAAAGAAAATAAATGTTACATATTAAAAACAACACCATGAAAAAGTTAATCTTAGTAATTACACTATTATTTGCCGTATCAGCAATTATGCCTGTTATTGCACAATCAACAGCAAAAGAATCAGAAAAAGCCCTTAAAAGCAGATCTATGAAAATGGCGCGTAAAGATGCCAAAAAGAAAAAGAAAGAAGGATATTTTGTTGCTCCAGGTGCACTACCGATGGAAAAGCAACTAGAAAAAGCCTTTATTAAACAAAATATGGAAGATGAAAATGGTTATCCAACATATATTGTTGCATCAGGTAACTCAGTAGCCGGAACTCAAACAGCAGCCAAAATTCAAGCTATGGAAACCGCAAAACTAACCCTTGCAGGAACAATAAGCACTAATGTAGCTGCATTAATTGAGAATAACATAGCAAACCAACAGCTGACCCGTGAGGAGGCAGCCACGGTAACAAAAACAGTAGCTGCATCAAAAAATATAATAGCGCAGGAACTTGGCCGTGTAATCCCACTTTCCGAAATGTATAAAAACATTGGCAGCGATAATATCCAGTGCGACTTACAAATCGCATACGACAGCAAAACTGCAATGGACATGGCTAAAAAGGTTATACGTAAACAATTATCAGATGAAGCCGATGCTCTACAGGATAAGTTGGATGGATTGTTGAAGTTTTAAAATGGGTTTAGATAATAATCTATTCTCGAAATATATTTGTCACTCTTTTGACACCCTAAAACAAAAAACCCCCTGTATAACAGGGGGTTAGTTGCCCAACCAGGGGTCGAACCTGGACTCTTTTGATTCAGAGTCAAACGTGTTGCCAATTACACCATTGGGCAATATGGGCGGCAAATTTAAAAAATCTTTTAATATTATGATGAAAAAAGCGAGTTTTTTTTACTCTCTATAGTGCGTATAACCAGAGTTTTATAAAATTCACTTTTTGATAATTTAGAAAGTAACGTTAAATTTATGCTGAAGTTATATTAACTGCTGATCCAGCCCTCTTAACTGTAGTTTTAGTAAGCTACATTGTCTCCTACATTGCATCAAAATATAAATATTAAACATATCATAATAATTATGTGATATGGCTACAGCTAAAATTGTTTTAAAGAAAAAAGGTATTCGTCCCTCTTCAGCAACAAAAATACATTCCAAGCCTAATCAGAAAACAAAAACGAGTATTCTTCAGCCGAAGGTTGCCGAAGCAATTTCGTAATGATTTTCGTTTTGCTTATCATCGGCTCTCATCCTTATCAAATTACAATAAAGTTTAAGCGGGCTATAATCCTTGATTTTACTACTGTATCGGCTATTATTTTTATGCCCTGTTATTACTGATTTCCAAAGATTTTATTCATCCTTTTTAATAGAATCAGCATATATCTTTTTGCTTTTCATTCTTTTTCTAAAGGCCACTGCAATAGCAATCAAATAAACAATTGATAAAATTGCCCATCCATATTGTATTTTGTCTCTTCCTGCTATAAAAAATAGATAGCTGGATAAAGCCGCAAAAACAGCATTGATTATGAGTAAAGAAATTTTTATATTAAATGAATATTTTTTTACAAAAAAAGAAGCAATTATATTTAATAATGCCACCAAAAAACTTAATATTCCAAGAGTTAATAAATTATTTTCTAAACTATCAATTCCACCCGCAAGAAATGATACTCCTGTCAGAATAAGTACTAATCTCGGTTTTTTCTTAATGATTGACATATGTCCTTTGTTTCTAAAATTTAATTAATCTAAAATTGATAACATTACATAAAACATAAAATGACTGTTAAAGCTAAGAATATTAAAATTAATCTTCTGGATAACTTAATCAGACTAACTTCATTAATTTTTCTTTTCACATATAACTTATTTGTTACCCAAATTGCAATTGGTATAAAAAATAATGCTGTTCCAATTCCAGCTAAAACATCGCTTAAAAAATGTGCTTGTAGTACAATTCTTGAATAACAAACCGATATAGCTGCAATCAATAATAATATTTTAAACACAAATATTAAATTGCTTTTTCGCGAAGCCATTAGTATAAAAGGTAATGCCAAAGCCATACTTTTTGTAGCATGACCCGATGGAAATGAAGGCGTTTCATGAATTCTTTTAATTGCAATCTGTCCCGACAGAGTAATAACAGGTCGGGCTTTATCAATTATTTCTTTAAGTAAATCGCCACCTATTCCTGCAATTGCAAAAGCAATTACAATTAAAAAAAATAGTGGGAGTTCATTCTTTAAGTCATCATTTTTAAAGGTCAGAAACAAGAATAGAGCATATAAGGCTGTTATAAATGGCATTCCATAGTGAGAGAGCATATTCATGAATCTAAGAATGACATCATTCTCATAAACATAATTAAAATGTAATACAATTGCACAATCAATTGTATTCTGTTTCCATAAAATTATCGCAGCAATATAAAATAATAAAGATATAGCGAAAATTGCAATCAATTTTGATTGGCTAATATCAACCTTGATAAAGTCGTTATAATCTGTATTGTTTTTCATTTTACTTTCAAGGCTTTAATTATTATATAATGCTTTTTTTATGAATACATATTTTAGGACGACTCATTATGGTGTATACCGGTTGGCGGTATGAAACGTTGGGGATTTCGGAGTTAAATACGTTTCAAATTTGTACAAATTTGAAAAAGAGTGATGCAGTTGGCGCAACCACATCACCCCAATGTTTTATGACTGCGTGTTGAACGAAACCTAAAGGTAGCCAAAAAATATTCTTAGTACCTTTAGGGTTCATTATAAATTAAAACTGTAAGTTATGAAAAAAAAGTCTCACCCTCATTGAGAGAACCTGTCTTTCAATCCCCAAATTTAATGAACTTTATTTAAAACTCAAGCGAGAAATTGAGTTAACAGGGAAAAGTAAGAGTACCTTAGAAAATTATGCCAGGTGTTTGGCTACAATGGCTCTTCATTTTAACAGTAGTCCCATCGTGTTGGATGAAGATCAAGTACTGGATTATCTTCAATATTTAAAAACCCAAAGCAAGACACCTTCATCAAGTTATTTTAAGCATACCGTTTACGGCTTGTGCTTTGCCTATAGAGTCAGCAAAGTGCCACAGAAGAATATTTTTCTCCCCAAGATGAAGTTTCCAAAGAAACTACCCGTTGTACTGAACAAGGAAGAAGTCAGACTATTGCTAAAAGCACCCAAACTACTTCGTCATAGGGTATTGTTGGCATTGCTTTATGGCTGTGGATTACGACGTTTTGAACTACTGAACATTAAATTGCCTGACATTGATTTTGGACGCAATATGCTCCATATCCGTGAAGGAAAAGGCCGCAAAGACCGTTATGTCCCTCTTGGTAAGCACCTTATTCGTGGTTTAAAAACCTATATTGATGCAGAGCGTCCCTACATCTGGCTTTTCAACGGAAAGAACAAAGAAGGAGACTATTTGCAGCAGTTTTCAGAAACCGGAGTTCAGTGGGTGATAAAAGAATCAGCAAAAAGGGCAGACATAAGCAAGCATGTTACATCGCATGTGCTTCGTCATACCTATGCCACCCACCTATTGGAAATGGGGCTTGACATTATGTCTTTAAAAGAAGCACTGGGACACAGTGATACCAGGACTACTCTGATTTATTTACATATTGCCCAATTGGGTTGCCAGAAGATATTTAGCCCTTTGGACAAACTTTATGAACCCAATTCATAATGCAGCCGGATTATGAAGTTGCGGATATTCTTAATCGCAACAAAAACTGTTTGAAAGAAATCACAAAAAACACATGGCAGTTAAGGACATTATATGCACTGGCAGCATGTCGGACTGCTCTTATGGGAGGTCATATCGATAAATGTTCCAATAAAAATTGTGGATATATCCTGATAAGTTACAATAGTTGCAGAAATCGTCACTGTCCCAAATGTCAGGGACATAAACAAGAAGAGTGGATTTATAAACGCGAAGAAGAGTTAATAAAAGTTCCGTATTATCATATGGTGTTCACTTTGCCTGCTGAATTCAATCACTATGCCTTGTTCAATCCTAAACTACTCTACGGACTACTCTTTAAGGTAGCATGGTCAGTAATCAGGGGTTTTGCGCAAAACCCAAAGTTTATGGGAGCTAAAACTGGAATGATCTCCATACTTCATACCTGGGGACAAAACCTATCACTGCATCCTCATTTACATTGTATAGTTCCCGGTGGAGGGCTAAACAATAAGAAATGGAAGTTTGCCAAGGGTAAGGATAAATACCTGTTTCCTGTAAAAGCAATGTCAAAAGTTTTTAGAGCCCGCTTTATGGAAGAAATGCGCAAGCATGTCAGTATTAAGCATAATGTATCAACAGCACTGTTCAAAAAAAACTGGGTGGTATATTGTAAAAGACCCTTTTTTGGAGCACAGCAAGTAATAGAATATTTGGGGCGTTACACCCATAAAATTGCAATCAGCAACCATCGTATTCTAAATATTGATAATAATAGTGTAAGGTTTGTCTATAGAGATTCAAGAGATTATAGAAAAGAGAAGCCTATAACTCTTACGGGAGTTGAATTTCTTCGCCGTTTCTGTATGCATATACTTCCAAGGGGTTTTGTTAAGATTCGCTATTATGGCATTATGAGCAGCCGGTATGCAAAAAGGACTATCCTGTTGTGTAAACGCACTTCTAATCGTCCCAAAGAAAAGGAGAGCGTTGGTGAGCGCCTAAAGCGAATAACTGGTTTTGATATGTTATTGTGTCCATTTTGCAAGAAAGGTCGGATGCAGACCATCGAAATAATACCCAGGATACGTTCACCATGTCATCTATCCAGATTAAAAGCCAATCAATTATCGGTCTAATATTCAATAAATTAATAATCTTGCTCCGGCAGGACAGGGATTATAATATCCAACAACTGATAAAATGATCTAAAATATAATGATATGCTTCAATAGGTCAGAGAAATACAAAGAAAACATACAATAAGCATGTTAATTGGCTACTAACAATTCAAAAAAGAAAGGCAGCCGACTTCTAAAAAACAAAATCAAGCAGTTACAAAGTGCATAGGAGCAGAGGGTGTTGTTGGGATTTAGTCCAACACTTGCTTCAAACTTGGCTTTTCAAGCCGTTTGAAGCCTATTTATTGCCAGCAGTGGTTTTAGTAAAGCACAAGTCGCGCTTGCGCACAGGCTTTGCTGGAAGACGTGCGCTAGTTGGGGTGAAAATCCTGATTTCCAGTGATAATGGAAAGATACAACTAAGTATTAAAAACAGTATATCTCAAAATGTTAAATCATCACATGGCAGCGGAATTGGAATAAAAAATGTGAAACACCGTCTCGACATTATTTATCCGGGAAAACATGAATTGATTATTGATGAACAAAGTGAATTTTTTAGTGTTGATTTGATAATTGAAACATAGTTGATTGTATAACAGATTGTAA
>Ga0307991_1000302_pt1 | contig 36805 bp, 16 predicted proteins | sample EllFjometagen131_FD_203146 | JGI IMG/M metagenome (GOLD analysis project Ga0307991, IMG submission 203146) | Marine microbial communities from Ellis Fjord, Antarctic Ocean - #131 | ecosystem: Environmental > Aquatic > Marine > Unclassified | place: Southern Ocean | collected 2014-10-08 | reverse complement strand
GATACTATTCTCCTTATTATTATGGTGGAGGTTACGGATATTATTCACCTTATTACAATGATTATGGGGGATATAACAACAATTATTATAATAGCTATGACAGAAATTCACATTATGGTCCAAGAAATGGTATTGGCAGTTCAAACACTGATCGTGGTGGCGAAAGCAGAACTGCATTAACTTTGGGAGAAAGATACGAAAATTCAATGGCTGATCAAGGTATTAGAACAGGTTCTACAATGTCAGCAAATGCTGCTACTAGAGACAATGATTTTTCCAGAGCAAATACTAATAATGTTAGCAGTTCTTCTAAAATGAATAGAGCAACCAATAAAACTGTTGCTACAAAAGTTGATTCTAAAACAGGAAAAGCTGTTAACAAATCTACTTATACTCAAAAAGCAAAAAGTACTACTAATACTTCTATTACAAGAAGTACAACTCCAAAAGCTACTAAAACCGTTAATAGCCAAAATAATGCAACTAAAACAAGAGCAACTGCTCCTTCAACTTCTGCTACAAGAAATATAAACTATAGCAAACAAGCTACACAAAAGAAACAATATACTAAGCCACAAACTTATAAAACTCCAAACTACTCAAATCAAAATAGTAGAAGTACAAAAACATATAGTTCGCCTAATTATACTAAATCAAAATCTAGTCAACAATATACTAGTCCAAAATCACAAAAAACTCAAAATTATAATAAGGCAACTACAACTAATCAATCTTCAAACAATAGAAGCTATACAAAGCCAAAACCATATACTTCGCCAACTTATAACAGAACAAAATCAAATAGTTCATCAAGTTATTCTAAGCCAAGTTCATCAAATAGCAGAAGTTATAGCTCACCAAGCAGGTCATCAAGTAGCAAAAGCTATAGTGCTCCAAGCAGGTCATCAAGTAGCAGAAGTTATTCTGCTCCAAGCAGGTCATCAAGCAGCAAAAGCTATTCTGCTCCATCACGTTCAAGTTCTTCAAGCTCAAGATCAAGTTCATCAAGTTCTAGGTCAAGTAGTTCTTCAAGAGGTGGTAGAAGATAAATTTATTAAAATATTTTTAAAAAATATTTGTTTAAAGAAAACTTAAACTATAAAATTAGAAAAACATGAAAAAAATAAAATTAACTGCAATTCTATTAATAGTTTTCAGCGTATCATTAATAGCTCAAAACAAAATGGATGCTTTGAGATATTCTCAAATTACATTTGGAGGAACTGCAAGATATATGGGAACAGGCGGAGCTTTTGGTGCATTAGGTGCTGATTTTTCTACTTTAAGTGTTAATCCTGCCGGTATTGGACTTTATAAAAGCTCAGAATTTTCTTTCACTCCTTCAATTTATATCAACAAAACCGAATCGAACTTCTATAACGGATTAGGTGAAGATATAAAGTATAACTTTAATTTCAGCAATATTGGAATAGTGATGAATTTCGAAACCAATAAAAAAGATGATGGCTGGAAAAACATACAATTTGGATTTGGAATTAATCGTCTTGGTAATTTTAATAATAGAACTGTTATAACAGGAAACAATCCACAATCTTCTTTAATGGATGATTATCTTATAAAAGCTTGGGGTAACGAATATGATGCATTAGATCCTTTTGACACAGAACTGGCTTGGAACACCTGGTTGATTGACACAATGGGAGGCTCTAATAAATACACAAGCCCTGTTCCTGCCGGTGGAATTAATCAATCAAAAGAAATTTCAACCTCTGGTTCAATGAACGAATTTGTTATAACACTTGGTGGAAATTATAGCGATAGATTATACATTGCAGGAACAATTGGAATACCTTATATAAATTACAAAGAACATTCACTTTATACTGAAAAAGATATTGCAGATACAATATCTGATTTCAATAAGTTTAATGTTAACGATGAGCTTGAAACCAGCGGTACAGGTTTTAATGCTAAATTTGGTTTGATTTTCAGAGCTACAGATTGGGTTAGAATTGGAGCAGCAGTTCACTCTCCCACATTTTTCACATTAAATGATAATTATAGCAGGGAAATAAAATCATATTTCGATAATGGGCAAACTTACACTTCGAGCTCTCCAAACGGCGAATATGAATATGAACTCACAACTCCTATGCGTATTATAGGTAGCATTGCTTTTATTATTGGCAAATATGGTTTGATTAGTGCAGACTATGAATATATTGATTATGCTGATGCAAGATTTCATAATAGTGATAAATATTCATCAAGTTTTTCTTTTTTTGAAGTAAATAATGATATTATTAATACATATAATACTCAGCAAAACATACGAATTGGAGGCGAATTAAATTTATCTCCATTCAAAATCAGAGGAGGATACGCTTTATACGGAAGTCCATTCAAATCAGGATTAAATGATTTCGAACGCACATCATATACTTTTGGACTCGGCTTGAGAGAAAAGAATTATTTTATTGACTTTGCTTATGTTTATACCGAGTCTTCTGAAGATTATTATTTATATTCAAGTGTAGGAAGTGCTGCAACTCTTAAAAATATTAGTAATAATTTTTTATTAACTCTTGGAGTGAGATTTTAGTTAGATTTTAGTGAAATACATTTTACCAAAAAAGCCGATTTTTTAATCGGCTTTTTTATTTTTTTTCGATTCGATTAATGCCTGCCTTAGCTTTATTATGAATTCCGTTTTTATATTTTTCGGGATTCATCGATAAACATTTTTTGTAATATTTTTTAGCTTTATCATAATCCGATTTATCTTCATAAATCAATCCTAATTGAAGCGAGGAATTTGCAATATAATAATATGAATATTCTTTACCATTTTTCAAAGTCATCACATAATATGAAATTGCTTTATTAAGATTTTCTTTTTTATGATAAATTCGTGCTAATCGATATGTAAATTCAATAGCATCTTTTTTCTTTTTATAGACCTGGCTTGGTTTTTTCTCAACAAGAACTTTTAGAGATTTATTGTAATATCCACCATCAAAAAGCAATCTGGATTTAAGCAAATAAATATTTGGAACCTCACCGCTTTCTGCTTCAACAAGAGCTTGTTTATCTACATCAAAAAGCGAATTTCCATATTTTAGCACTTTTGAAATCGTTGATTTATATTTGTTTTCATCACCGCTAACAAGATAACACCATGCTAATTTCTGGTATGATGCTTTAATGTAATTTTGTCCCGAAAAATTTGAAATATATTTTATAAAATATATTTTTGCATCACTGTCAAGGCGATTTAATTTTGCTTCTCCCAACATATAATCAAGATAATCATACTGAAAATACTCATCACCTTTGGGTTTTGATAGAAGGATATTTATAGCTTTGTTGTTTAGTCCCAGATTCAATGCAATACTGCTTTTTGAATAACACAGCATTGGATTTGTGTTCAATAACTTTGAAAAGGAAGGAGTTTCATATAAATTATACAGATTTATTACATGTTTCTTTTCATTTTGCATAAAAAGCACAACAAATGTTTTGTAATAAATAGCTTCACCTTTTAAATGTTCATAATTTTTATTTTTGATTGACGCCCTTAAAACTTTATTTAATTCATTAATTCCTAAACTTAAGGAACCTTTAATATTAAGCATTTTTGCTACCCAATGGTATTCATCAGGAATTGAACCAATCAAGGCATGTAGTATTCCTAAATTCTTATAATTAGGAATAAATTCAGGATACAAATCGTGATTTTTTTCAAGCAAACGATATGCTTTATTTACTTCAAGAGCAGATGACAGATATTCTCTGAATTTAATTCGGGAGTAAGCGTTCTGTAAATATATTTCTGATAGGCAATAATTATAATATGGAGATGATTTATCACCTTTTTCCAATTTACTAATTCTGGTTTTATTATTATTTTTTAGTCTAATGAAATCGGATTGCTTTTCTCCAATTGCAACTTTAAGAAAATCTATATAGCTTTCGATGTAATAAGGAATATTATTGTGAGGATTATTTCTTTTTTCAATATCAATAAGTTTTTGTCCTTTTTCGAATTTCAGGCTGGTAACTGCAGAATAAGCATTAATGCAATTTGGGTTAAAATCATAGTTTGCACAAGTAATAAAACCAGATAAAAGCAAAATTATTAATACAAAAACATTTTTCATAAAAATCAAAATATAACAAAAAGGGAAGGTATTCAAAACCTTCCCTTAAAAAAAAAATCTTTTTTATTGTGCATTAACAAGAGCCACAATATTCTCGTCCACAAGAATTCTTCCGCAATATTCGCACACAATAATTTTTTTGTGCATTCGAATATCTAACTGCCTTTGTGGTGGAATTTTATTAAAACAACCTCCACAAGCATCTCTCTCAACCAAAACAACAGCTAAGCCATTGCGAGCATTTTTCCTTATTCTTTTATATGCTGTTAATAATCTTTCTTCAATAAATTCTTCGTTTTTAATAGATTTTTCTATTAGCGTATTTTCTTCTTTTTCGGTTTCATCAATGATGTTAGCAAGTTCATTTTTTTTAACATCAAGGTCAGCTTTACGTTCTTCAAGGATAACATTTGAATTTTCTATAATTTCCTTTTTTGCATCAAAAGCAGCTTTGAATTCTTTTATTCTTTTGTCGCATAATTGAATTTCCAAATTTTGAAATTCCAGTTCCTTAGTAATAGAATCAAACTCCCTGTTATTTCTAACATTCATTTGCTGTTCATCATACTTTTTTATTAAAGTCTTGCATTCTTTAATTGAGTTTTTCTTTTCTTCAATTGATTCTTTTAGCGATTCCATTTCTTTTGAATAATTTAGAACTCTTGTTTCCAAGCCTGCAACATCATCTTCAAGGTCTTGAACTTCTAAAGGTAATTCTCCTCTGATAATACGAATTTTATCAACTTGTGAATTAATTTGCTGTAAACTGTATAATGCTATAAGTTTCTTTTCAATTGTTATATCTCTGCCTGATATTTGAGCTTTTTCTTCAACTTTTGCTTGTTCTATTTCTTTTGTTTTTTTTGCACTTGTCTTAGTGGTAGATTTTGCCATTGTCTTTATTTTTTTTATAAATAATTTACCGAATTTGTATTTACCTCAGATATTCGAGCTGCAAAATTAGGAAAATTTTTCTTTAGAATTGAAAGCAATAATTCTTTTATAAATTGTTCGCTTTCATAATGTCCTATATCTGCAATAATAATTTTGTTGTCAGCATCAAAAAATTGATGATATTTCACATCAGAAGTAATAAAAATATCGGCACCTGAAGCAATGGCATCAGAAATTAAAAAGCTTCCAGAACCACCACAAACAGCCACTTTCTTTATCTTTTTTCCTAAGAATTCAGAATGTTTTATACACTCAATTTTTACTATTTTTTTTATATGTAATAGAAAATCTTTTTCGCTTTCTTCCCTTTCTAACTCTCCAATCATTCCTGCACCAACTTTATTAAAATTATTTTTTAAAGGATAAATATCATAAGCAACTTCCTCATAAGGATGAGTTTTTAATAATGAATTTATAATTTTTGGCTCGTTATAAACAGAAAAAATTGTTTCAATTCTTACTTCTTTTTCAAAATGTAATTTATTGACTTCCCCAACATAAGGTTTTGCATCATTCAAAGCTTTGAAACTTCCTTCTCCTGATGTATTAAAGCTACAACTATCATAGTTTCCGATATGTCCGGCACCTGCATCAAACAAAGCATTTCTAACTTCTTCAGCTTTATTTAAAGGGCAAAATGTAACCAACTTCCTTAAAACATCACTCTTTGCATTTAATATTTTTGTGTTCGTCAAACCAATTTTTTTACTCAAAATTGAATTAACTCCATAAAAAGAATTATCAAAATTTGTATGAGCTGCATATATTGCAATATCGTTTTTTATTGCTTTAATTATTATCCGTTCAACATAATTTTTTCCGGTAATCTTTTTTATTCCATCAAAAATCAAAGGATGGTGAGCAATAACTAATTTACTTTTTGTTTCTATTGCTTCATCAATAATTTTTTCAGTAACATCAACACAAATCAATGCTTTTTCAATTTCTGTATTTTTGTTTCCAACTATCAAACCTGCATTATCATAAGATTCCTGATATTTAAGGGGAGCAAATTTTTCAAGACATGAAGTTATTTCACTTATTTTCATTTTTTATTATTTATTTTTTTCTAAATAATTCACAAATATAAGAAATTAAAAAAAACAGCAAAATCAAAAAAAAATACCCTTTTTGTGGTATTGTTTTGTCTTCTATTATAATCTTATTTTGCATTAACAATATAACAATTAAATTATTCACACCGTAACTTATAAATTAATATTTTGCTTTTTAATAAAACATTAATTAATTTTGAAATTCCAAACTGCTTATAATTAATATAATCAATATTAACTAAAAACAGAAATCATGAAAAAACCAAGACTTCAACTCAGAATTCTTATCCTTACTACTATTTTAATTTCTTCAATACCTAATGCAAATGCACAATTAGCAGGTGGGACTTATACTATAGGTCCTTCAGGTACATATGCAAACTTTACTGCTGCAGTAGCTGCTCTTGGTGGTGGTGTTAGTGGGTCTGTTGTGTTTAATGTTGCAGCGGGCACCTATAACGAAAAAATCAGTATTTCTTATGTAACTGGTGCTTCAGCTATCAACACTATCACTTTCCAATCGGCAAGTGGCGATAGCACTTCCGTTACATTGCAAGGAGCATCAACATCATCTGCTGACGGTACCGTTGTACTAAATGGTGCTTATTATATCAAGTTTAAGAAGATGACAATAAAAACCACTTCAACAAGTGGTTCCTACAGAACAGTTTTTAATTTCAGATCCAATGCAAATTATAATGAAATTTCAAACTGTATTATTCAAGGTTCGTATTATAACAGTTCATATGCAAGTGCTATATACTCTTATGGTTTTCTTAATGAATATAATCTTATTGATAATAATATAATTAAGGATTGCTATGCAGGAATTTATTGGAGAGGCGTAAGCCAAACCGTACTTGCCCAAGACAATCTTTTTTCAGATAATCAAATATCAAATTACTATTCCTATGGAATGTACTTATATTATCATAATGCTGTTCAGGTTATAGGTAATACTATTACTGGTTCTGCTTCTTATGGCATGTATCTGCGTTATTGTGATAATGATTGTAAGTTTTCAAAAAACAATATTAAGAATACTGGATCTCGTGGAATGTATCTAGTTAACTGTGATGGTACATGGTCCAATAGAATAGAAATTTCTAATAATTTTATCAGCGGTGCAATTACTTATGCTATTTATGACCAAAATTCAAGATACCACGATTATTACTATAATTCCATAAATGTTAATAATAGTAGTTACGGTTTTTATTTTAATAATAGCTCATCAACAACTTACCACTATCACAATATAAAAAACAATAACTTTGTAAATACAGGAACCGGATATGCAGCTTATATTTGCAATAATTCACATTTAACATCAGCTGATTACAATAACTATTATTCGCCAACCGGAGATTTTGTTTATTGGGTTGGAGCTCGTACTAATCTTGCTGCACTTAAAGCTGCCTATTCTAATACAAATCAACATTCTATTTCAGCAGATCCTGGCTTCGCATCTCCTTCAGACTTGCATATAAATTCTATTGATTTGAATGGAGCAGCTATACCTGTTTCAACTGTAACCGTTGACTTTGATGGTGAGACACGTGATGCTACAACACCCGACATTGGTGCTGATGAATTCCCTGTACCTACCAACGACCTTGCAGTAGTTGAATGGTTGGCTCCTTTAACAGTAATTACACCTCCTCAAACATCAAGTGTTACTATTGTAGTTAAAAATATTGGCTCAGCTGCTCAAAGCAATGTTCCCGTTAAATATTCAATTGATCAGGGTGCAACTATCATAAGCGGTATAATTGCAGGTCCAATACTTTCTGGTGATACTGCTCATTACACATTTGCAACACAAGCAACTATCCCCAATATGGGTATGTATTATTGTGAGGCTATTGTTGCTCAAACTGGTGATGCAAATGGCTCAAACGATACATTAATATATCCTTTATCTGCATGTGGAAATATTGCAGGAACATTTACAATAGGACCTGATAGTGGCTATTTTGCATCGTGCAACGACGCACTAAGTATGATGAATTCTTGTAGTGGAATTAACGGTGCGGTTGTATTTAGAGTTCATCCGGGAACTTATAATGAGTCACTATACATATCAGAAATTACAGGTGCTTCAGCCACTAATACTATTACTTTTGAATCTTATACAGGAGACAGTACTTCAGTAATTCTTACTAGCTCCAATAATTACACAGTTATGTTGTATGGTGCTGATTATGTTAGATTCAAAAAAATGACTATTGCTACTAGCAGTACCGGAATAGCACAGGTTATTCATTTTGATAATGGTGCAAATTATAACGAATTTTCTAATAATGTTATAATAGGAAGAGCTGTTACAACTAACAGTACATTATATTCAACTATTTATAACCCCAGCGGTACTCCATTAGATGAAAATAATGTAATTGAAAACAATGTAATCAAAAACGGTTCTGCCGGAATATATTTCTATGGAGCAAGTTCAACAAGTCTTGAATCAGGAAATATTATAGAGGGAAATGATATATCAGGATATTATTATTATGGAATTTACGCCTATGATCAAAATGCTATTAAAATTAATTATAATAACATTCATGATGGTATTCCTGCTAACTCATATTACCATATTTATATGAAATACTGCGATAATGACTTCGAAGTAGTGGGGAATAGAATTGATTTCCAATATGGCTATGGAATATATATGTACGATTGTTATGGTACCTCATCAAATCGCCCACTAATTGCAAACAATATGATTTCACAGCATACTCAAGATTCTACGGCTGTTGGTATTAGATGTTATCACCCAAAATACACCGATGTTTATAATAATAGTGTAAATATCACATCAAATTATAATAGTACTACTGATAATACTTGTTTGTATTTATATAATTATTCATCAGCTTATCTCAATATGAAAAACAATAATTTTGTAAATACAGGAAGTGGTTACGCAGCTTACGTTAATAATCATAATTGTTTAACATCAGCTGATTACAACAACTATTATACTACAGGTACTAATTATGTTCGTTGGGGTGGTACTATATCAAACCTTGCTGCACTTAAAGCTACCGATGCAACAAGAAATGTGAATTCTGTTTCTCTTGATCCGGATTATGTGTCAAATACTGACCTTCATATTGCACCAAATTTGGATGCAAACAATAAAGGAACTTCTCTAACATTAATAACTGATGATATTGATGGCGAAATACGTGATGCAACAAATCCTGATATTGGAGCTGATGAATTTTCACCACCACCTAATGATGCAGGAGTTGTAGCAATTAATGAACCTCTTAATCAAGCAGGAGCTGGAATCCTTGCAGTTAAAGTTTCAATAAAAAACTATGGCACTATAGCTCTCACTTCAGCTACTATTAAGTGGCAGGTAAACGGTGGAACTATATCATCTTATTCGTGGGCCGGTAATCTTGCCCCAGGCTTAACTACTGGCAACATTACTTTGGGAAATGATACTTTCCCGGTTGGTGTTTCACATATAAAAGCGTGGTCTGAAAGTCCAAATGGTGTAGTTGATGGGTCGGCAGTTAATGATACAGCAATATCAATAGTTAATTTAGTTAATATAAAAGTTTACACAATTGGAGGTATTTCACCAGATTTTATCGACTTTACCTCAGCTATTACTCATTTACAAGATTCTGGTGTTGTCGTGCCTACAGTTTTTATTGTTGCTCCAGGCACATATGATGAACAAATTACAATACCTGAAATACTAGGAGCTTCTGCTGCTAATACAATTACTTTCAAATCATCAACAGGGATTAATACAGATGTTATGATTCAACCAACAACAAGTACAACTGCAACCTGGGTAGTTCAGTTAAATGGAGCTGATTATATCACATTTAAAATTTTATCTTTTAAAGCTACAGGCTCATTAACAAGGGTTGTAGAAGTAACAGGGGGAGCCACTCATAATACTTTTGAAGGATGTATCATAGATCAAAGTACAGCTTCAGCCTATTATTGTGTTTATGATAATTCAACATTAAACCATTATAATACATATAGAAATAATAAAATTATAGGAGGTGGTAGTGGACTATATATACGTGGTAGTGGTTCTACATCTTGGGAGAAAGGAACGGTGGTTGAAGGCAATGAAATTTCGGGCTTTTATAATCGTGGGATTAATTCCTATTATACTGACTCTACTCAAATAATTGGTAACTACATTCATGGTAATATAGGTTCGTTTGCTTATGGAATAGATTGCCACTATACCATGAATGGATACAGAATTAGTAATAATAAAATTGAAATTACAAGCACATCATCATCTCAATGTCATGGACTACATGATGACTATGGCAATTATTATTCGTACAATACCTATCCAACTGGATACGGGCTGGTAGCTAATAACTTTGTAACTATTACAGGTGGAACAGGTACTCATTATGGTTTGCATTCCTACTATTCTAAAGGAACTGAGTATTATTATAACTCAATTAATATTACCGGAGGTTCAACTTCAGCACGCTGTTTATATCAAAGTAATACTAATAACAATATAGTATTCCAAACATTTAAAAACAATATATTTTCAAATACGGGTGGAGGATATGCTGCTTATTTCAACGCACACACAATGGTTACTTCCGACTATAATAATTTTTATTCAAATGGTTCTTATCTCACATTCTGGTACCAAAACATGGCAAATCTATCAGCACATAAGTCTGCCAGCAGTATGGATTCAAATTCATTATCGATAAATCCGGGATTTCTAAGCACTACCGACTTACATATAAATAATGCAAACCTTGATGGAAATGCAATACCAATACCAGCAGTTACAATTGATATTGATGGTGAACCCAGAAATACAATCACTCCAGATATAGGTGCTGATGAATTCATGCTATTAGGTGATGATGCTTGTATTTTTTCTCTAAACGAACCAATTGCACCTTGCCCGGGAACAACTTCTAATGTAAAGGTAGAACTTAAGAATTTTGGAATAGATACTTTATTCAGTGCTAATATTCATTGGATGGTAAACACACAGTTGAAAGACAGCGTGATTTTCAATAACATCATCTTACCCGGGGCATCGACAATAGTAACACTTGATACACTTACATTCTATCAAGGAATATTGTATAATATTACTTTCTGGACAACTTTACCCAATGGAGTAGTGGATTTACGTCCAAGTAATGATACACTTGAAATAATAGGATTAAAAACAGCACTTGGGTCATCTACTTATACAATTGGTTCTGATACTTCTGATGATTATTCAAGTTTTAGTGCTGCAATTAATGATCTAAATACGTTTGGTATTTGTCAACCAATTTTCTTTTTGGTTGATTCTGGAACTTATACTGAACAAATTACTATTGGACCTATTTCAGGAGCTTCGGCAATCAATACAATTACATTTCAATCAGCCACAGGCGATAGTACTGATGTAATTATTCAATACGCATCAATAGGTTCAGACAACTGGACATTAGGACTTAATGGAGCACACTATGTAATATTTAAACAAATGACGATAAAAGCTACAGGAACAACTAATGGGAATTGTATCTATATTACAGATGGAGCAGAACATAATATTTTTGAAGGCAATATAATTCAAGCTTCATCCTCCAATATTAGTTATTCGGCTGCTATTTATACAACCAACGGTACACACCAATACAATATATTTAAAAATAATATTATCCAATATGGATATACTGGGATTCGTTTTGCTGGGGCAAGTTCAACAATTCTTGCTAAAGGAAATATTTTTGAAGGCAATATTATTACTGATTTCTCCAACTATGGGGTAACCTTTGGGAATCAGGACTCTTTGCAATTTATAAACAATATAATTGAAAATTCATTAAATTATATTTATGCGGGATTGACAGTGGGCCATTGTAATAATATTCGTATAGTTGGAAATAAAATAAATGTTAATGGCGATACTGGAATGCAAATACATAACTCTGATGCAATTGCAACTAACCCAAGTTTAATTGCGAACAATTTTATTAATCTAACAGGAACAGGAACCAGCACAACCTATGGCTTCAATTCTGGCAACAATGATTATTTAAATTTTTATCATAATTCAATCAAGCTGGATTGTGGCTCATCAAATAGTAAATCATTATCTACATCAGATGGAAGTAATAATAATTTCATAAACAATATATTTGTAAATACTGTTGGTGGATATGCATTTTATGCAAGTTCTACAACTGGTATAGCAGCAGCAGATTATAATTGTTTGTATTCATCAGGAAATTATCTTGCTCGCTGGGGTGGAAATACTGCTAACCTTGCAGCTTTACAATCATCAAGTGGGAAATTCACAAATTCAATCTCTGTGGAACCAATCTTTAATTCACCTATTGATTTACATACAAATCATTTAGCACTAAAATCAAAAGGAACAGCTTTAATTGAAGTTTCTAATGATATCGATGGAGAAGCAAGAGATACAATTTCACCTGATTTAGGAGCAGATGAATTTCCAACATTTTATATGCATGGTCATTACACTATTGGTACATCAACTTCTGAAGATTATGCATCATTTTCGGCTGCAATAATTGATCTCAACTTAAGGGGAGTCGATAGTGCCGTAGTATTTGATATAACAACAGGTATCTATAATGAAAAAATTGAAATTCCAGAAATTTATGGTGCTTCGGCATCAAATACAATTACTTTCCAATCTAGCAGTGGTGATAGTACTGATGTTGTATTGCAAGAGACAGCATCAGCTATCAGTGCAAATAATTACACCATACTTCTAAACAATGCTGATTATATCATTATTAAAGACATTACAATAAAACGAACAGGAACAACTCAAGCCTATGGGACTATTGTAGAGCTTACAAATGATGCTAATTACAATAAGTTAATAAATTGCCAAATAATTGGATATGACTATAGCTCTGCAATAAATCCTGAATCTAGGAGTCTTATTTACAATAATAATACGACCAATTGTGATTATAATGAATTCCACAATAATTTTTTACAGTATGGTGCTTATGGTATTTACTACCATGGTATTAGCACATCATCACTTGAAAATGGCACTAAATTCAATAACAATGTTTTTAATAATCAATACTTTCGTGGGGTGGACATTAGTTATCAAAATGCTCCAGAGTTTATTGGAAATAAAATTACAAATACTTCTACATATACATCAATCCAATTGTCTAAATTTTCTTATTGCATGAATGGATTTATAATTACGCATAATAATATTTCCAAATCGAATAATGGCTTTGATTATGGTTTATATTTACTAAGCTGTAATGGTAGTTCATCAAACAGGGGACTTGTAGCAAATAACTTTATATCAACTAGCAGAGTAAACAGTGGTAACTGTTATGGAATCTCCAACAATGGGTCTGAGTACATTGATTATTACTATAATAGTGTAAATATTGATGGTAATAACAATTTCACATTTAGTCGATGTATTGATATTTATAGTGGTGGGTATATAAATATTAAAAACAATATATTTTCAAACAAAATCAGTGGATATGCTTTTCATGCAAATACACTCACTGCTATAACTATTTCAGATTATAATTGCTTATATTCATCCGGAAATAATTTAGCCTATTGGAATGGAAATAAAACAGACCTTACTGCATTACAAACAGCTAGTAATATGTTTTTTAATTCAATTTCAGTGCTACCTCCGTTTATCTTTCCAATGGACTTACATTTAACATCTCCCCTTAATGCAAACGCTTTACCCATAGTAGAAGTCATTGATGATATTGATGGAGAAGCCAGAAATTTAACAACACCAAGTATGGGGGCTGATGAATTTGTCTTATTCCCGGATAATACAGGAATAGTTGCAATTGATTTCTCAAATAATTGTGAGGGAAATACTGACGTTATAGTTAAATTGAAAAGTTATGGCACAGATACATTATTTACAGCAATAATTAAATTTACAGTCAATGGGGGCTTGCATAAAACATACAATTGGACTGGAAGTATGAATTATGGAGATACTTCTAATGTAACTATTGACACTTTAACTACTAATTCAAATAGCACCTACAATTTTCAAGCATATACAATCTTGCCAAATGGCAATAATGATCCGCAAAATTTTAATGATACAATAAATTCTACTAAATCATTTTTTTCATTACCAATAGTTACATTATCACAACTTTCAAATATTTGTAATAAATCTAATTTAACCCTTACAGGTGGTCAACCTTCTGGAGGTTATTTTTCCGGATTTGGAATCAATAATGGAATATTTTATTCATCGATTGCGGGAATAGGCACTCATGCAATAAACTATATATATACTGACACCAACAATTGCACTGATTCAACTTCACAAACACTAGAAGTATATTCTCTGCCCATTTACAATTTAGGAAATGATACTTCCTTTTGTTTTAATGATTCCATGAGTATTCATATACCTAATTATTATAATGTAGTTTGGAATACAGGTGACTCATTAAATCATATTATTATTGATACAACAGCTTCTTATTATGCTTTGTTAACAGATTCAAATATGTGTCAAAATAACACTGATACTATTAACGTAACAACTGTTATACCTTATGCAAATCAGGAAATTTGCATTGTTGGAGTAGATAGTTTCATTAATGCTAATTTTATTGTTTGGGAAAAAGCATTATTACAAGGTATATCATCTTTTAATCTATATAAAGAAAGCACAGTAACGGGAATTTATAATTTATTAGCCAATATACCTTTTGCCCAAACTAGTGTATTTGCAGATACTTCATCTAATCCTTCTGTTAAACCGGAATCCTATAAAATTTCAATAATTGATAGTTGTGGAAATGAATCTCAATTAAGTCCATATCATAAAACCATGCATTTAACAATAAATCAAGGAATTGGTAATTCTTGGAATTTAATATGGAGTCAGTATCAAGGATTTTTTGTTTCATCATATAGAATATGGCGAGGGATATCTCCAGGTACTATGAATTTACTTGACTCAACTTCAGGAACTACTTTTACATACACTGACTTGAATCCTCCAACTGGAGCAACTTATTATTTAATTGAAGTTATCAAACCAACTCCTTGTATTATTGGCTCAAAAAACTTAAACGTTGACTATTTACAAAATAAATCAGCGAAAATTAATTATAATTCATCACGTTCAAATACTGCAGATAACATAGTTTTTATAGGCATCTATGAAAAGAATAATACATTTGTTTATAAGGTTTACCCTAACCCTAATGACGGAATGTTTACTGTAGACATAAATTCATATTATGAAAATGTCCCGATAGCTATCGGGATTGAAGTTTACAATTTATTAGGAGAAAAAATTTATGCTGATGAAATTCAAAGTTTCAAAGGAAATTATAAACATAGTCTAAATCTTTCAACTCTTCCTAAAGGAATTTATCAAATTGTAGTTATGAACGATAAGTTTAGGAGAGTTGGGAAGGTTGTGATTCAGTAAAATTTATATTTGATATTAAATGTATTTTACTTTACGGTGTGAATTATAAACAATTGAATTATTCACACCGTAACTTATAAAATTAATAATTTACTTTTTGTTTCTATTGCTTCATCAATAATTTTTTCGGTCTAATTAAAAAAACATGGTTGCTATTTTTTAAGTAATTCATTGATTAATTTTATTTTGAGGTGCTATAAAAAATAATAAATCAACTAAGAATTGAAAAAAGAATGAATTTTCTTTATTAATATAAAACATTTCTTATTATTTTTACCAGTTAGAATAAAAATAAAAATTTATCAAAATGAAAAAATTAAACCTGATTATTATATTATTATTTGTTAGCAGCTTATCATTTTCTCAAAATGGATGGATTGAAAAATCACCTGGTACAACTTCCAACATTAATGATATCTTTTTTGTCAGCGCATCAACAGGTTTTGCTGTTTGCGATAGTGGTAAAATTTATAAAACTACTAATGGAGGTGATAATTGGACACTATTAACAAGTGGTATTACTACTAATCTCAATGGAGTTTACTTTGTAAGTAGTCAAAAAGGATTTGCTGTAGGGGATGCCGGCAAAATACTTATTACATCTAATGCAGGAACTAATTGGTCAATAACCACACTTACTACACCAATCGACCTTGAAGATGTATATTTCAATAATCATGATAGTGGTGTTGTAGTTGGAAATTATAATTCAGGCGGATATTTTATTATAACTCTTAATGGAGGAACAACATGGCTTCAAGATGGTCCTGTTCCCGGAACCACTTTTAGTGCAATTCAGCAAACAGATGACACTACTGCCATCACAACAGGAAAAATGGGAACAACTTCTACTACTGCTATTATTGGCAAAATCACTTTAAACACAACTTATACAGTTAAAGCTAATTTAGGTGGAAACCAATTTAATAATTTACATTTCCCTTCTTCAACAGGCTATGTTTGCGGAAATACAGGAATAATGTTCAAATCAACAAATAGTGGAGATTCATGGTCATATTTAACAGGAACATCAGGATTAGGATCAAATAGTTTACATTCAATATATTTTGTTGATGATACTATAGGTTGGGTTGGCTCAGCAGGGAAAATTTATCGAACCGTTAATGGTGGATATTCTTGGTTAAAGCAATATGATGTAGGAACAGCCGACTTTAAAAACATTCAATTTGTGAGCAATACTATTGGTTATGCATGTGGTGGAAATAAAGTTATTAAGACTATTTCTGGTGGTGTTAACCTTACAGTTAGTGTAACTGATACTTCATTAATCTGCAGCGACACAGTTCAACTTATAGCTAATGCATCATATTCAGGTTTGGGAACATTATCTTACACATGGTCACCAACATCAGGATTATGTTGTCAGGGAATTTCAAATCCTAATGCCTACCCTACTGCAACTACAACTTATTATGTAACGGTTACTGATGGTTCAATTTCAGCAACTGATTCTGTTGTTGTAACTGTTTTAGATTTACCTTTAGATGCAGGAAGTGATACTTCCACTTATTGTATGGAAGGAATTCAATTAAATGCAAATGTAAGTGGAATGACTGGAGTTAATTACTCATGGAACCCTTCAGTAAACCTAAATAACCCTTCTGTTAATAATCCTATTTCTACTCCAACAATGCTAACAAAATACTTTGTTACTGCTACCAGACTTGGATGTACTGCTGTTGATTCAGTTGAAGTTGATGTAATACCTCTACCAACGGATTCACTTTGTCTTGTTTCGGTTGATGATAGTTTAAACGAAAACATGGTTATTTTCGAGAAAAATGTTATTGGAAATATTGATTATTATAAAATATATCGCGAATCAAATGTAAGTGGAATTTATGACAGTATAGGATATGTTCCTGCTGACTCTGCGGGAATATTTATTGACACTGCTTCAAATCCTGCTGTTAAAGCAGAAAGCTATAAAATTTCAGTTTTCGATTCTTGTGGATTTGAGTCTGTATTGAGTGATTTCCATACAACAATGCATCTTTCAGTTAGCCAAGGAACTGGTATTACATGGAATTTAAATTGGAATGATTATATCGGTTTCCAGGTTGTAACTTATTATATCTGGAGAGGTGACAGTGCTCACAATCTAACTTTAATAGATTCAGTACCCGGAACTTCTATATCATATTCTGATTTAGCTCCTCCAGTCGGATTGTTATATTATCAGGTTGAGATATTAGCACCTCATAGTTGTAATCCTTATGCAAAATCTAAAGTTAATACTAATTATAACTCATCAAGGTCAAATCAAGCGACCAATGGAATTATCACATTAATTTTAGCCGAATTCAGTGGAACTCCTACAAGTGGAGCAAGCCCTCTAACAGTGCAATTCAGTGATATGTCAACCGGAAATCCTGATTCATGGATTTGGTATTTTGGAGATGGTGACACAAGCTCTGCCCAACATCCATCTCATACTTACTCAGCTAACGGAAACTATGATGTAAAACTTGTTGCCTGGAATGGAAGTGCTATAGATAGTATTACTAAAACATCATATATAACTATTGGAGTTGGCATTAGTGAAATATTTCTTAAAAATAATATTAAAATATTCCCAAATCCATTTAATGACGAAACTAATATTATTGTTGAAAGCCCTAATATTCAAATTAGAACAGTAGAATTATTTGATATTTCAGCTAAGAGATTGAAAATAATCGAAAATCCTGAATCAAATAATATTTCAATAAGAAAAGAGCAAATGCAAAGTGGATTATACTTTTTAAAAATTACAACAAAAGATAATCATTTTTTCAGAACCAAAATAGTTATCAGATAAATCAAAAAAAGATATTTACAATAATTATTACACTTGTTTTATTTACTACAGGTTTTACTCAGAATAATGTTAAGAGAACTAATTAGTGTTAAAAACTTGAAGTTAATTATAATCTTTGCTCTTTGAAACTCAGTGTCTTCTTTGTGGCTCTTTATGAAACAGCTATTACACTAAGTTGCTCAAAGAAGCACAAAGTGATACAAAGTTTAAATAATAATGGGTTTTAATGCTTAGAAAAATTGTAGTTCAGCAAAAAACATCATAAATTTTTTAGCCTTATTTGTTTTTATAAATTGAAAATCTTATGTACTTTTGAATCTTAGAACAATTCATAAAAAATTTATTAATATTAACTAAAACCTAACAATCATAAAAAAACCTACATTTCTTCTCGCAATTATGCTCTTTGCAGCATTAACAACAAAAGCAACTGTAATGAAGATATTAATATTGTGAAGAAGGTCGTTTTGAAATCAGGATTATTTATTAAAAAATATTGAGATATTAAAAGAATACAAAATACATTAAAAAACTATTAACATGGCAAACAAAATATTCAGACCGTTTTTAATTTTAACATTATTGTTAATTATTTTTGGCTTAAATGCTCAAACAATAGTAACCATTGGGACTGGAACCTCAACTAATTCAAGTTCTAGTTATCCAGCACCTTATGGCAACTATTATTATGGCGCAAAACATCAATTCTTAATTCCGGCAGCAGAAATTATTGCTGCAGGTGGTGGTGTCGGAACAATTCAGTCCCTTGCGTTTGATGTAGCAACAGCTGAAGGGACACCTTTGACAGGTTTTAATATAAAAATAGGAACAACAGCTTTATCTAACCTAACAACATCTTTCGTTACAGGATTAACTCAGGTTTATATAACTGCAGCTTATTCTGATGTTGTTGGATGGAATACACATACTTTTAGTACTCCTTTCAATTGGGATGGTAGTAGCAATATAATTATTGAAACTTGTTTTAATAATACTGGTTGGACAAATAATGCTCAAATTCGAAATACTACTACTACTTATAATTCTTCATTATATTATGCAGACGATGCGTTTGGTGTTTGTTTAAATACAACAGGAAGCACTTCAACTGTAAGACCAAATATGAAGTTAAGTATTAATATGACACCACCCTCATCAAATAATCTTTCATTGCTTGAATGGGTTTCTCCTCTTGCAGGTACAACTCCAAGCTCAGTTATGCCAATACAAGTAAAATTGTTTAATGAAGGACTTGCTTTTCAGCATTCTATTCCTCTTAAATATTCAATTAATGGTGGTGCAAGTTGGGTAACAGAAACATATAATGATACATTGTTTTCAGGTGATACCTTATTATACACTTTTAGTGCGAGTGCAAATATGTCAACGGCTGGTTATTATAATTGTATTGCTGTTGTTTCTAATCCAGGCGATACGATTACCAATCGTGATACTGTTTATAATAACCCCTACCTATGTAATACTTTATCAGGTACATATATAATTGGAAGTAGTATTAATGCTGATTTCCCTACTTTCTCAGATGCTGTTTTTGCATTAAATAATTGTGGTATAAATGCTCCTGTTATTATAAATGTTGAAAGTGGAACCTACTTTGAACAAGTGACTATACCTGAAATTATTGGAGCTTCTGCAACAAACACAATTATTTTTAAATCATTATCTGGTAATAATTCTGATGTAATTCTTAATAATAATGCTACATCTGAATACGATAACTGGACACTTAAACTTGATGGAGCTGATTATATCACATTTAGGGATATGACAATAGAAGCAAGCAATTTCTATTATGCAACCGTTATTGAGTTAATAAATGGAGCAAACTATAATAAATTTAGAGGAAATAATATAGTAAGTACCGGCAATAGCTACGACAATAAAGCTATCTATGATAGTTATACGCTAAATAATTTCAACACTTATACTAATAATAAGATATCTGGAGGTTACTATGGTTTCTATGTTTACGGTAATAATACATCAACATGGGAAACAGGAACTGTAATCGACAGTAATGAAATTACAGGTGTATATCATTATGGTATTTATGCTTATTATCAAGATTCAATTCAAATAACAAACAACTTCATACATAATTTTGATGAAGGCTCAACCGGAATTTATTCTTATTACAATTTTAATGGTTTTAATTTGTCTAATAATAGAATAATTATGGATGGTTCTACATCAACATCTTATGGAATAAAAGTTTATCGTAATAACTATTCTAGCTATGCAGGAGCATCGGCATCCGGATTAGTATCAAATAACTTTATAACAACCAATAATCCGGGAACAGGATATGGAATTTATGCTTATTATTCAAACAAAGTTAACTATTACTACAACTCAATAAATATTATAGGTGGTACAGCTGGTTATGGTTTATACCAATATAATACTACATCAAATACAACCGGACAATCATTTAAAAACAATATATTCGTTAATTCTGCGGGAGGTTATGCAGCTTATTTCGGTACCACTTCAACAATAAATACTTTAGATTATAATTGTTATTATTCTGCTGGAAGCAATTTAGCTTATTGGAGTGGAGATAAAACAAGTCTTATAGCTTTAAAAACTGCAAGTGGTAAGGACGCTAATTCTATAGAGTTTCTTCCTGCATTTATCTCACAAACGGATCTTCATGTTTTTGACATAGAATTAAATGGACTAGGTTCACCTGTTTCAGTTACAAAAGATATTGATGGAGAAACGAGAAATACAACAACACCGGACATTGGAGCTGATGAATTTACACCTCCAGCAAAAGATTTATCTATAATTAGTTGGTTGGGTAATACAGATAATTGTGGACTTAGCTCAACAGAACAAGTCAAAGTTGAAATAGTGAATAAAGGAACAAACTCACAATCAAATTTTAATATATTTTTTAGTGTAAATAATGGAATTCCAATAACTGAAACATACACAGGTACCATTCTTAATGGTGATACATTAAACTATACTTTTACAAATACTGTTGATTTATCATCACTTGGTTTACATAACTTAAAAATCTATACAGCACTAGCTGGTGAAGAAAATCCTTATAATGATACTCTAAGTCTTAAACTAAAAAAAGTTGGAGCTATTACACTTCCATTTTATGAAGACTTTGAGGATTCAACAAACTTTTATTTTTCCATAATTAAGGGTTCCGAAACAAGCCTTAGTTTAACAAAAGAATATAATGGAGATTCATGGCTTGCCCTAAAAATGGAAGGAAAATCAAACACAGGCTGGAATTACCCAACAAATGTCACCGATGCTTTCACAAATAACCCTGAACACTATGTTAAGCTTAGTACTTGTGATATAAATACTTATGGAATGTCGGCATTAAGATTAATGTTTGATTATCAATATAGTTCAACTTATGATGTTAAGAACAACTGGTTCAGGGTAATGATAAATGACACTCTATACGCAATTGAAGCATTTAGTGGAGATTCAGTTTGGCAACCTGATAACACTTATGACCAAAGCGATAACGAATCACTTGAATTTGATCTTTCTGCCTTTGTAGGTGGAAATATAACTATATCGCTTGAAGCTGTATTGAGATATAATAATAAATATTCAGAGTCTAATGATGATGCAGTCCTAATTGATAATATCAGATTATGGGAGCCTACACTCCATGATGTTGGAGTTTTAAATGTCACTTCAAGTGGTGGCCAATGTGGTGCTGAAACTGATTCATTATATGCATTAATAAGAAATTATGGACTTTCAAATGAAACTAATATTCCGGTTTATTGCAGTATTCAAGCTCCTGATGGATTTCATTCCTATAATGCTTCTTATACTGATACAATACCACCATTTGGTGTGGATTATATATATTTAGGGACTTTTAATACAACACAAAACGGTATTTATGATGTATTAGCATATACTAATTTATCAACTGACATTACAAAATCAAATGACACTGCAAGGTTTATAGGTGAAAATGAACATCATAAAATCATTCCACATATTGAGAATTTTGACAGTCAGGATAATGATTGGAGTACTGATGGTTTCTATATACAATCAGGAGGATTCTTTGGATTAACTTCTAATGTTTTATTTGCAGATGTTTATAGTGGTGGTCTTGAATCTAGCGGATCTCCCATTCCATCAGCACCATATGAGGCAGAGTTTCGAAAACTTATTGGAAAAGTAACTTCTGCAAGTTATTTAGTTTTTGATTATGCGGTTATGGGTAGTCTAACTTCATATGATTCTATAGTATTTAGTCTTTCTGATGATTGCAGAGATAATTATTATGCAGTTCACACTATAAAAAATACTAATTACTATTCAGGAACAGGATTAAGTTCAGTTGCCGTTCCAATTCCTGATTATGCAGGTGAATATGTTAATTTGAAGGTTAGTATTTTCTCCGGTTATCTAGGTTCATTTATGTTTGGTGTTGACAACATTGGAATTATTGATGTAGCTCAACCTTCACTAGGAAATGACACTACATTATGTCAGGGTGAGACAATAGTATTAGATGCTGGTTACAACTCCCCTACATATCAACATACCTGGACAAAAGATGGTGTTCCTTTATCAGACACTACTTCAACAATCACAGTATCCCTTGCAGGAACTTACATTGCTTTTATTAAAGATAGTCTTGGATTTATTGGAAGCGACACAATTGTTGTTAATCTTAATTCTTTAACAACTGTAAATATTTTAACAGGATTAAGTCCAAACAGTTGCGCTAATGATATCTCAACTAATTTAACCGCCTATCCATCCGGTGGGACATTTAGTGGAACGGGATTAACTGGAAATTTATTTGATCCATCAATAGCTAATATTGGAATGAACCAAGTTGTTTACACTTACGTTGATGGAAACGGATGTAGTAATTCAGATACAACACAGACAATGTTATATGCAGTGCCTAACGTAAGCATTTCCACAACTCTTTTATCATCTTATTGTGAATATGCAAGCACTGTAAGTTTAGTAGCATCACCGAGTGGTGGAGTATTCACTGGTTCAGGAGTTAGTGGAAATACTTTTGACCCTGCAATGGCTTATGGCTCAGTTCAAATTATTTATAATTATACAGATGGAAATTCATGTTCTAATAGTGATACAATATCAACTGTAGTTAATCAAAATCCAGTAGTTATGTTCACAACAAATCTTGCATCAAATTATTGTGCAAATTCTCCATCAATATCTTTAGGAGCATATCCGGCAGGTGGTACATTTAGTGGAACAGGAGTAATAGGAAATTCATTTGATCCATCAATTGCTAACACTGGAATAAATCAAGTGATTTACAATTTCGTTGATGCAAACGGATGTAGTAATTCAGACACAATACAGACAAACGTATATACTATGCCAAACGTAAGTATATCAACTTCACTTGCATCCTCATATTGCGAAGACGCAAGTTCTATTAGTTTAACTGCATCTCCAAGTGGTGGAACTTTCACCGGTTCTGGTGTTATTGGAAGTACATTTGATCCATCACTTGCATATGGCTCAGTTAATATACTTTACAATTATACTGATGCAAACGGATGCTCAAATAGTGATACAATTTCAACAACAGTTAATCAAAATCCTCTTGTAATTTTCACAACATCTCTTGTATCAAATTATTGTTCCAACTCTCCTATTGTAAGTTTATCAGCTTATCCGGCTGGTGGAACATTTAGTGGTGATGGTGTAAGTGGCACTACTTTTAACCCTGCAACTGCTTTAACTGGTATCAACGAATTAATATATACTTATACAAATATATCGGGATGCTCAGGAGCAGATACAATTTCTACAACTGTAAATTCGGCACCAACTGTAACTTTAAGTTCTTTCACAGATATTTGCGAAAACCAACAACAATTAGTTTTAAGTGGTGGCAGCCCGGCAAATGGAGAATATAATGGTAGTGGTGTTAATCCAATTTCAGGTATTTTCTACCCATCTGTGACAGGACCAGGATTAATCCCTATTAGCTATTCATTTACTGATACCAATGGATGTATGAATACTGACTCTAAGAATATTAGAATTGTTTCAACTCCAACATCTAACTTTTCAATTCCATCCAATATATGCCCAAATTCCACAGCTTCTATAACATATCAGGGAACAGCTGGAACATCGGCAAACTTTGCCTGGGATTTTGATTATGGTGTAATCAGCAGTGGTAGTGGTTCAGGACCATATCAAATTTCATGGGATACAAGTGGAATTAAACAGTTAAGCTTAATTGTTACTGATAGTGGTTGTACTTCAACAACCTCATATAATTATACAAATATTTTAAGTAAGACAGCTAGTATAACTGCAATTGGAAATACATCTGTTTGTTATGGCGACAGCGTAATTATCTTTGCAAACTCAGGAATAGGGTATTCTTATCAATGGTTATTAAACTCAACTATTTTACCAAATGACACTAATTCATTTTACGCAGCTACAACAGCGGGTAATTATTCAGCCTTAGTTACAAACAACTATAATTGTACAGATACTTCTAACACTGTCTCTGTTACCATTAGTCCGCTTCCAATAGCTACTTTTAATGTCATTTCAAATGCTTGTGCAAGCGACACTATAACAGTAAGCTATATCGGCAATGCCACCGGTGCTGCTACTTATATATGGAATTTTGATAGTGCTAATGTTATTTCAGGCTCTGGACAAGGACCATACCAGATAATGTGGAATTCTTCAGGAACAAAAGTCATCAGTTTAACTGTAAGTGAGAATAATTGCACATCTTCTTCATACTCACAAAATGTTATTATAAATACTACTGAAGCAATAATTACTGTAATAGGCAATACTACTTTCTGTGATGGTGACAGTGTTGCTCTTTATGCTAACACAGGAGCAAATTTAACTCATCAATGGTTTAAGAATAATATAATGATAAGCGGTGCTACTAATCCATATTATATTGCAAATTCAAGTGGAAGTTATCATGTACTTATCACAAACATTATAACCGGATGCTCTGAAACATCATCACAAGTAGTAATTACTGTGAATACAACTAACTTCAATCTGGCCTTTACGGCTACACCTAATTCATTTACTGCTCCTCCATTTATTGTGTCTTTCAATAATCAAACTCCAAATTCAAGCAACTATTATTTCTATTGGGATTTAGGTGATGGTAATAATTCAACATTTATGCAGCCTTTCCACACTTATCAATTTGATGGAACTTATGATGTTACTTTAATAGCTGAAAACATTCAATCGGGATGCCGTGACACTTTGTTGAAACCAAATTATATTAGCTGTACTGGTGGTTCTCCGAATCCATGTTCAGTTGTTGCTGAAATCACTCCAAGTGGTTCTGCAATTATATGTGTTACCGATAGTCTTTTGCTGACGGCAACTTCAGGAACTGGATGGAATTATCAATGGCTTTATAATGGTGTTGTTATTCCGAGTGCGGATACTGCAACTCTTTATGCAACTTTGGCAGGTGAATACAGAGTAATTGTAAATGATACAGTTTGCAGTAAAACATCAAATCCATTTATCTTGGGAAATCATCCAAGTGTTATCCCTATAATTAGTTCAAATGATAGTATAAGACCTTGTACAAATGATAGTATGGAACTTTATGTAAGTACATTCTACAATAGTTATTTATGGTCAACAAATGAAACTACGCATAGTATTTTTGTTAAATATTCAGGGGATTACACAGTTACAACAACTGATATTTATGGCTGTGCATTAGTTTCAGCACCATTTATTGTAAATGCTTCTTTATTGCAACCACCTGAAATTTGTATTGTAGGTGTTGATAGTTTGAATCACAATAGAATAATTTGGGAAAGAAGCAATTCAGCACTTGTCGATTCATTCTTTATTTACCGTGAATCAACTGCTGCAGGTGTTTATAACAAAATAGGACAGGTAGATAATTCTCAGCCATCAATTTTTGTTGACACTAACTCAAATCCAGCAATAAGAGCTTATAGATATAGACTAACAGCAAGTGACACTTGTGGAAGCGAAACATCTATGAGTCCTTATCACAAAACTATGCATCTTACAATAAATGCAGGTTTAAATGGTGCATGGAATCTTATCTGGGATGGATATGTTGGTTTTCCTTTTGGTTCTTATATTATTTATCGGGGAACAACTCCTTCAAATATAACTTTGTTAACTCAACTTCCTAGCACTTTGAGCTCATACACGGATTTGAATCCGCCTTCCGGTACTGTTTTTTATCAAATTGAAGTTTTAAAAGCAAACGGTTGTTATCCTGATTCGATATTCACAAAAGTAAATACTAACTACAACTCTTCGAGGTCAAATGTTGCTGATAATATGACTTTAACACCTGTTTATTTAACTGCTGATTTTTATGCGAATATTCTAAATGGAATTTGGCCTATTCAAATTGAATTTTCTGATAATACCATTGGATACCCCACATCGTGGAAATGGAATTTTGGAGATGGAAACACAAGTATTGAACAACATCCTAAGCATACTTATAATAATGAAGGACTTTATACTGTTTCACTGATTGCATGCAATGGTACTGTTTGCGACACTATAACCAAGGTAGATTATATTAATATTCTGCAAAACGGAATTTCTGAAATTAATAAAAATATTAACATAGGAATTTATCCTAATCCTAATAATGGAATGTTCACTGTGGACATAAATTCTTATCAAAAAAATGTCCCGATAGCTATCGGGATTGAGATTGCCGTTTACAATTTATTAGGAGAAAAGGTTTATGCTGATGAAATTCAAAGTTTCAAAGGAAATCATAAACATAGTCTAAATCTTTCAACTCTTCCTAAAGGAATTTATCAAATTGTAGTTATGAACGCTCAGTTTAAGAGGATTGGGAAGGTTGTGATACAATGAAAAAGATAAACTCGGAAAAAATTTTCTATATCTTTGCTTTAGATTATCATGTATATTCGTAAACAAATATTTCAATAAGCAGGTAATGAAAGTCTGTTTTTATGGGGAGCAAGGCAAACAGGGAAGAGTACATTATTAAAATCAGTCTTCCCTGAATCTCTGTATTTTGATTCGCTATTGTCTGATGTTTTTGAACGATTTCAAAGAAATCCTTCTTTGATAAGAGAAATAATCCTTGAAGCATCCCCAACTAATCCGGTTTTAATTGATGAAATTCAGCGCATCCCTGCTTTACTTAACGAAGTACACTGGATGATTACAAATAAAAACATTCAGTTTATTCTTAGCGGTTCCAGCCCACGAAAAATTTTAAGGTCAGGTTCAAATCTACTGGGCGGAAGAGCACTTCGTTAAGAATTATATCCTTTCATTTATAAAGAAATTCCCGACTTTGATTTAAAAAAGGCATTAAATAACGGATTGTTACCACGGCACTATCTATCAAAAAAACCTGATAGATTAATTTCCGCATACATTGGTAGTTATTTACAGGATGAGATTATGATGGAAGCAAAAATAAGAAACATAGCTTCTTTTTCAAGATTTCTTGAAGTTGCTGCTTTTTCAAATGGAGAGATAGTTAATTATACTAATATTGCTTCTGAATGCGGGGTAAGTGCTCCAACAATCAGGGAATATTTTCAAATATTGGTAGATACTTTAACTGGTCGTTTTTTGCCATCTTTCCAGAAAAAACCAAAACGCAGAGTAATACTATCACCCAAGTTTTATTATTTTGATATCGGCATTGCAAATTACTTTTTAAAAAGAAAATCAATAGAACAAGGTAGTGAAGCATTCGGAAAAGCTTTTGAACATTTTATTTATCACGAAATATACTGTCATAGCAGTTATTCTGGAAAAAACTATCCTATTAGTTACTGGAGAACAGCATCTCAATTAGAAATTGATTTTGTTTTAGGTGACCATGAAGTTGCAATCGAAGTAAAAGCTACTAAACAAGTCAATCATCGTCATTTGAAAGGGTTAAAAAGTTTTGAAGAAGAATATAAAGTAAAAAAACTCATTCTGGTAAGTAATGATCCTTATCAGCGACAAATTGGAGGAATAATGCTTCTGCCATGGAAAACCTTTTTAGATAAACTTTGGGAAGGGAAGATTATAGTTTAAATATCCGTTTATAATAATTATAAATTGATTTCTTGAAAAAACTATTTATTATCATCTGAGACTTTAAATTCTTCAACAATCAGAGGTAATTTACGAATCAGGGCAAGTTCCCGCCATTTTTTTCTGGCTTCATCAACTGGTGAGCCAAAATAGGTTTTATTGCCTTCAAGTGATTTATTAACTCCGGATGTAGCTAAAATTACTGCTCCTTTTCCAATAACAATATCTTTATTTACAGCAACCCTGCCCCACAAAACAACATCATCTTCAATTCGTGTAACACCAGCAATGGCTGCATGTGAACCAATCAGGCAATTTTTTCCAATATATGTATCATGTCCCACCTGGCAATGATTATCCATTTTTGTATTCATACAAATTGTTGTATCGCCTGAAACTCCTTTATCAATAGAGCATAATGCTCCAATTTCAACGTTATCGCCAAGAACAACCTTGCCACAAGATTCTAATTTCAAAAAGCCATTTTCTCTTTTTTGAAAATAATAAGCATCGGCTCCTATTACACTATTTGCATGAATAATTACATTATCACCAAGAATACAATTATCATAAATACTAACATTAGAATGAATTAGACAATTTTTGCCAATCTTAACATTATTTCCAACAAACACTCCCGGCTGAATAATAGTTCCTTCACCGATTTTTGCGCTATCACTAATAAGTTTATCGGATTTTTTAAAAGAAGAAAAATTATTAACTAATACTAAATAATCCTTCAATGGGTCATCAGAAAATATTAATGCTTTGCCTTGGGGACATTCCATCTTTTCATTGATAATTATTGTTGATGCATTTGAGTTTAAAGCTTTATCAAAAAATTTCGGATGGTCAACAAAAGTAATATCTCCTTTTTCAACCATGTGGATTTCGTTTATCCCACTAACAATAAAATCCGGCTTACCTTCATATTTAGCATTGAGAATTCCAGCAATATCTTTTAAATAATATTCTTTATCAAATTTCATTCTAAATCAAATTTATTAAGATTTAACTCTTTCGCCATAAGCTCCTGTACGTGTGTCAACTTTAATTAAATCACCTTCATTAATGAATAATGGAACATTAACTTTAGCTCCTGTTTCAAGAGTTGCTTGTTTTAATGTGTTAGTTGCTGTATCGCCTTTTACACCAGGTTCTGTATAGTCAACTTTTAAAACAACAAAAGCAGGCATGACGCTCAAAATTGGTGTTTCTGTTTCGGAATGGAAAGTAATTTCAACTTCATTACCTTCTTTTAATAATTCTGGTGCAGAAATTAAATCTTTCGAAATAAAAGTTTGTTCAAAAGTTTCAGTATTCATAAAATGGTAGATAGTATCTTCGTTGTAAAGAAATTGATATTTTCTTCTTTCTACTCTCTGAATATTTATCTTTACACCGGCATTGAAAGTATTAGGAATTATTCTTCCTGTTTTAAGATTCCTCAATTTAGTTCTAACAAATGCCCCTCCTTTGCCCGGTTTAACATGTTGAAATTCTGCGATAGACCATAAATCTCCATTGTATTCTATTACTAAACCATTTTTAAAATCTGCTGTTGTTGCCATAAAATTATTTTATCATTTTCTAAAATTTAAAAAACAAAAATAAATAAAATTAAAATAGTATCTAAAAATATTCTCTTTATCTTTTTTGTTTTCTTATTCAATTAAAGTAAATTTGTATTTTTAAATTTTGATTAATATAAGTTTATTAGACCTTAATAATTTCAAAACTAAAAAAATGGCAAGAAAAAACATCAACGATATTGAAAAAGCTATTGTTATTAACAATACAATTACTCATCGAAGATTTGAAAAACTAGAAAGCTCCATTAAAATGGCAGTTGATGCATTGCAATCAAATAATGAATTAATTAACAAACTTATTGATGATAACGTGAGACTTGAAAAACGAGTAAGAGAATTAGAAAATTTTGCTAATCGAATAATTGAAACCAATAAGATGGTTAAACAAACCATAAACTCTACTCCAACTAAAAAAAAATAATTTTGTTGTAAATCCCTAATATAATTTCCTTATTATTATAGACATCCATAAAATTCACTCCGTATATCACTAAATTTAAAGAAAAATATAAAATATTAGGCAACTTTTAATATTTATTTTTGTCCTATATATAGATTGTAAAAATTATAATTAAATGAGAAAAACAAAAAATACGAAAGAAATCATTTTGCTTGTATTGGCTTTTCTAATATTTTCACCTATTATTGGAACTTCCATAAATAATCAAAATGATTGGCAACTTTATAAAGAATTAAATGGAGTTTTAATATATTATAAATCCTTTGAATGTCATTTGCCTGCCGATGGACTTCATCAGGAACTTGTGTTATTAAAATTTGTCAACACCACAGATACCAAGTTAAAGATTGAATGGGATTTCGAACTTTGGTACGATAACAAATGTACGACCTGCGATAAAAATACTTTTGATGAAAATCACAGAGAATTTGAACTTGAAGAAGGAGCAAATATTGAAGGAACTTGTACTTTCCGAGTTGGAGAATTAACAATTTTTAAAAAATTCTTGAATTATAAAGATCTTCCTGAATTAACAAAATTTGAATTAAAAAACCTAAATGTAACACCAGTTTAAAGATTTAAGAAAAATGAAAAAAATAATTTTATTACAAATATTCCTAGTTGTCTTCTATTTTGCAGCACAATCTCAATGTCATATTGATATAACATTACCTACTCAAGACACAACAATTTGTGAAGGAGATTCTGTTTGGTTAAAATCAAAAGGTTCCTGTACTTTTTTAATGTATAATGATTTTAATAATGGAACAATTGGTGTCGGGTGGAGTTCAACAGCTGCTAACCCTGTTTTTAACAATCCTTGTGGAGTAGGTCCTAATGGTTACCATCTTTGGGTCGGAACTACTGCCTCACAACAAAGAACTTTAGTAACAAACAATTATGACGTTTCTCTTGGTGGTTGCACTATTGAATGGTTTATGAGATATGGAAGAGTACAAGGTCCAGGAGCTTGTGAAGACCCCGACTATCCTGACGAAGGTGTTCATCTTCAATATTCAATAAACAATGGTGCAACATGGACAGATTTACCCGGACCAAATTTAAATCCTGTTGGACCTAATTCAATACCCGGACCCTTTGTTACCACAACACCGGGTTCAGGAGGATATTGGGTACCTCCAAGCGGTGGTACACATACAGTAAATCCACCTGTAAGCACAGTATATTACTGGCATAAATATGAATGTCCAGTGCCTGCAGTCGCTTCAACAACAAGTACTAAATTTCGTTGGGCTCAACTTGCAACCAGTAATGCAGGATGGGATGCTTGGGGAATTGATGAAGTTCAGATTTCATGTCCAAACAACCAAAATGTAATATGGTCACACGGTCCTACAGTTTTAAATCCTGTAAGTCCGGTTTATCCATCAGTTACTACTGATTATATTGTAGTGATTTTTGATTCTTTATCAAATCTTGCATTAGATACTGTTACAGTTACTGTTATTCCAATTCCTGAACCTGATTTAGGTGCTGACACAAATGTTTGTGATTTCGGAACAAACCATGCAATATTCGATGCCGGTGCCGGTTATGACACATATCATTGGAGTACAAGTGCTACAACTCAAACTATTGATGTAAATACTACAGGCACTTATACAGTTACTGTTACTCAAGGAAATTGTTCAGGCTCTGATACTGTGCATTTAACTATGAGTCCAGCTCCAACTGCAGATGCTGGCTCTGACGTTGATATCTGTTTAGGTAATAACACTACTCTTACTGCTATTAATATTCCGGGAGCAACTTATATTTGGAGTACGGGCGAGACAACTAATTCAATTACAGTTAGCCCTACAGTTACAACAACCTACTCTGTAACTGTGGCAATAGGAGCTAATTGTAAGGATTATGATTCTGTTGTCGTTAATGTTTTTCCTTTGCCTATTGTTGATGCCGGCTCCGATGTCAATATTTGTAAAGGAGATACCGTTACTTTAACTGCCAATGGTGGGAATACTTATCAATGGAGTACAGGAGGTAATACTTCATCTATTATTGAAAATCCAAACACTACAACGACTTATTATGTTACTGTTGCTGATATGAATGGGTGTGTAAATTACGATACTGTTAAAGTAAACGTTTATGATTTACCTTATATAACAATTATCTCTGACAAGCCAGCTGTTTGTATTGGCGATAGCTTTGTTCTTACTGCAAGTGGTGCTGATACTTATATTTGGAATACAGGACATACAAGTCCGATAATTTTGTTAAAACCATTACAAACCGATAAATATACTGTAACAGGAACAGACGTAAACGGATGTAAGAATTTTGAAGATATTATCATTCCTGCCGATGATTGCTCAACCTTTTTCATTCCTAATGCTTTTTCACCTGATAACGATGGGATGAACGATTTGTTCTGCCCAATTGGAGACTTTGAAGGAATTACCGAATATAAAATAAATATTTACAATAGATGGGGCAAATTGATTTATTCAACTACTGATATTTATAACGGTGGTTGGGATGGTACCTATAAAAATCGAAATGCTCAAGCTGGAGTATATACTTATTATTTGATTTATAAAACCGTCTGGAATAAAGTGTTTGAAAAAAGAGGAACCTTTACTTTAGTCAGGTAAACTGATGGTTCTTGATATTTTTATTAACAAATTATTAAATAAGTAAATAATACTTCTACAACATCAAAAGAAAATCAATTATTTTCTAAATCCTATATCTTCTCGAAATATAAAATTTCCTTAGTTTTACAAAATTATAAAACTATTATGCAAGAAGATTTTATTAAGAAAATTGCCATAGAGCTTGGAATTTCTACAAAACAGGTTGGAAACACCATTCAGCTTTTAAACAATGATGCTACTATTCCATTTATTTCAAGATACAGAAAAGAAGTAACCGGAAGTTTGGATGAGGTTCAGATTACAAATATCAGGGACAGGAACGAACAATTAATTTTACTTGACAAAAGACGAATCACTATCATTGAATCATTAAAAAAACAAGATGAATTTACTGATGAACTGGAAGAGCAATTAAACAAGGCTATAAAAATTTCAGAGCTTGAAGATATTTATCTGCCTTTCCGTCCAAAACGAAAAACTCGGGCAACAATAGCAAAAGCAAAAGGTCTTGAACCATTAGCAAAAATCCTGATGTCTCAACAAAATATTTCTCTCAAATTAAAAGCAACTGAATTTATTAATAAAGAAAAAGAAATAAATTCCTTTGAAGAAGCTTTGTCTGGAGCAAGGGATATTATTGCCGAATGGGTTAACGAACATTCTTACTCAAGAAAAAAAATCAGATATTTATTTGAGCAAAAAGCTGTTATTAAATCAAAGCTTGGCACAAAAAAAGAAGATGAAGCACAGAAATATAAAAACTATTTTAAAAGCGAAGAATTATTAAAAAAATCACCTTCTCATCGTGTTCTTGCAATGTTTAGAGGCGAAAACGAAGGATTCTTAAAAGTTTCAATATCTCCTTCCGAAACAGAAGCAATTGAAATTCTCAATAATATTTTTATCAAAGCAAATAATGAAACTTCAGAACAAGTTAAATTGGCTGTTGAAGATGGCTACAAAAGACTTTTGGCACCTTCGATAGAAACAGAAATGCGTGCCATGGCAAAAGAAATTGCCGATGATGAAGCAATAAAAGTTTTTGTTGAAAATCTCCGTCAATTATTGCTTGCACCTCCGCTTGGACAAAAAAATGTTCTTGCTATTGACCCAGGATTTCGAACCGGCTGCAAAATTGTTTGCCTTGATAAACAAGGAAACTTGCTTCACAACGAAACCATTTATCCTCATCCACCAAAAAGCGAAAGAAAGCAAGCGCTTAATAAAATTCTATCACTTGTTAATGCATATAAAATCGAAGCTATCGCCATTGGAAACGGAACAGCAGGCAGAGAAACAGAAAATATGCTTAGAAAAATTCGTTTTGATAAAGATATTATTGCTGTTATGGTTAACGAAAGCGGAGCATCTGTTTACTCTGCATCATCTGTTGCCCGTCAGGAGTTTCCCGAATTTGATGTTACGGTGAGAGGGTCAGTTTCGATAGGAAGACGATTAATGGACCCACTTGCAGAATTAGTGAAAATAGACCCTAAATCTATTGGTGTTGGTCAATATCAGCATGATGTTAGCCAAACAAAACTCCAAAAATCTCTTGAAGATACAGTTGTTAGTTGTGTTAATTCTGTTGGCGTGGAAATTAACACTGCCAGCAAACAATTATTGCAATCTGTTTCGGGTGTGGGACCTGTTCTTGCTCAAAATATTATAGAACATAGAACTGATAACGGTGCTTTTAAAACGCGTAAAGAACTAAAAAAAGTTAAACGTTTTGGAGAAAAAGCTTTTGAACAGGCAGCAGGATTTCTTAGAATTCGTGATGGCAAAAATCCTTTAGATCAAAGTGCTGTACATCCCGAAAGTTATAGCATAGTAGCAAAAATGGCAAAAAATTTAAAGCTTGATATTTCGGAAATGATAGGACGAAAAAATATCAGGAAAGAAATTAATGTCGAAGATTTTATTACTAAAAAAGTAGGGCTGCCAACATTGAATGATATTTTGTCCGAATTGGAAAAACCCGGCAGAGACCCCAGAAAAAAGTTTGATTTTTTTGAATTTGATAAAAATGTTAAGTCAATTAACGACCTTGAAATTGGAATGAAACTTCCGGGAATTATTACAAATATTACGGGCTTTGGAGCTTTTGTGGATATTGGAGTTCATCAGGATGGATTAGTTCATATAAGTCAAATGGCAAATAAATTTGTTAGCGACCCTAACGAGATTGTTAAACTTAATCAGAAAGTAATGGTAAGTGTTGTTGATGTTGACATTAATAGAAAAAGGATACAGTTGACGATGAAAGAATAGAGGAAGTTGGCAGTAGGCAAAAGACAGTAGGCAGTAGGCAATTGGCAATTTGAGCATGAGAACTTGAAATTACAAGAGTACGAGGAACGAGTAACGAGAAGCGAGAAATCCTACGGATAAAACATAACTTCGCGAGAAACGAGAATCGAGAATCGAGAAACGAATATTATCATTTTCATATAATAATAAAACCGTAATTTCGTTGAAATAAAAATGAAAATCTATTCAAAAATATTAATCAGTTTTGTGCTATTATTAGCCATAACACCAGCATTCTCTCAAAGTATAAAAGGGGCTGTAATGTTTGGCACAAATGTTAGCCAGGTTGATGGTGACGAAGTTTTTGGATTCAAACATTGGGGTTTTAATGTGGGTGCTTCGGCAATTATACCATTAAAAAACAAAAATTGGTCAATTGCACTTGAAACAATTTTTTCACAAAAAGGTGCTTACGAAAAATACTCTCCCGAGAATAATGATAGCATCCCATATTATAAATTAAACCTTGATTATGTTGAAGTTCCTTTATTGATTCAGTATAACGAAAAAAATGTTTTTACAGTAGGAACAGGTTTATCGTGGGGGCAACTTATAGAATTTAAAGAAATCGAACACGGGAACGAAACTCCATCAAATAATGCTTATGGACCTTACAATAGAAATGACCTTGACTGGCTTCTGGACCTGCGATTCAGACTTTATCAAAAACTACATTTTAATGTTCGTTATGCTTATTCTATTGCGAAAATCCGAACCCGATCTTATACAAAACTAAATTCAAATACAAGCTGGGATAGAAACCAATACAATAATTTTATTACTTTTAGATTGATTTATATTTTCAACGAAACTGTTCCAACAAAGAAAAAAGGAAAATCTTCTAAGAAAAAATAATACGAATAAAATCAATATAAAAATGAAATTCACAGCAAATTACTGGATAGAAAAACTTGAGCTAAAAAAACATCCCGAAGGTGGCTATTTCAAAGAAATTTATCGCTCTAATGAGATTATCGACCAGAATCATTTGCCAGAACGTTTCAGAGGAACCCGTTGTCTTTCTACTTCGATATATTTTTTATTGAAAGGTGATGAATTTTCGGCTTTTCATAGAATTAAGTCCGATGAAATATGGCATTTTCATGCAGGTACAGCTCTGATGATTTATATCATTGACGAAAATGGTGAGCTTTCAGTTTTAAAACTCGGCTCAAATTGATACCCGTCCAAAATAGTGTGTCTGTAACCAAAAAAGTTTCCAACAATTTAACAAGTTTAAAACAACAACAACATTAAACTTAAAAATTGTAGAAACTATGAATTTAACAAAAAAACAAACA